>Ga0208430_10058_pt1 | contig 34003 bp, 35 predicted proteins | sample Wag42014_10_12_FD_187329 | JGI IMG/M metagenome (GOLD analysis project Ga0208430, IMG submission 187329) | Deep subsurface shale carbon reservoir microbial communities from Ohio, USA - Utica-2 Time Series 2014_10_12 (SPAdes) (version 2) ...
CACCATTTGAATACCTACAAATAAAATATCTTCATAGCTCCCCAAAATTTCTATATTAACCGGCATGGCTGATTTCAATGTTTCTGAAGCATATTTCTTCTGATACTCTATGATATTGTTGATTGGCATAAGTTTCATACTATCAATATCTACTTCTGCAGGAACTGTAAGTATCGTTTTTTACAATCATCATTACATGCGAATCTGGGATCACAATAACACCACCTGCTGCTGCACTTTCCCACGTTGATATTTTCCAATATCCTTTTTGATTAAGCATATAATTTTTTAAACCAGGAACATATGTCCATGCCCAATTATTATTGCTATCTTTCAATCTCTCCCATTTACCCGGATCAATAGGTATACCACCGGCATTTAGCGCTTGAGAAACATAATCTGCGCAATCATTATGACAGAAGCAGTCATAGTATGGCTATTTAGCATTATTCCATTTAGTAATATCCTGTAGTGCAATATTATGGGGACAATAAGTGGTTGCATTTGAAGTCCAGGTATTCGCATAATCTCTTGCTTTGAGTCTATCATAATAAGGATATAAAGTTGCTACTGCAAAAGTTCCTTCTTCAATTAATTTACTCTCCATTTCTTTATATCCTACATTTTCATATTCTGCAGGGGATTTTGGAATTAATTCTTCTGCCGGTACAAACGTATTCATTTGTTCTGCATATAACTTTGTCCTATTCTCTTCAATATTATTTCCTCTAAGTTCTGCCTCAAATTTTAATATCATATACGATTCATCAGGAACTCCAATATATCCTTTAAGTTCTGCGTATTTATCATCTAGGACCTTCACTACCCTCTGTGCTTTTTCCTTTGTAAGTACGCCACTATTAGCATTTACTACTTTATTGATTTTATGCTCTTTTTGAAGTTGATCATCATAATCAGACATATTAACCTTTTTTAACATTCCTTTGATATATGGTAATTCACTAACTTTTTGTGCTTTCAATACTTTAACAACGCATACTTTAGCAATTCCTTCAATTTTATCTCCTGACTTTCTTAAATCAATAATTTCAACATCTACATTATTTACGTGATAATAATGGGACCAATTATTTACAATCCATTGTTCAATAAAATTTGCTATTTCCCCCTGATATTTGAGGTCATTGTCTCCTGCTTTAACAACACTACTTTTAATTCCAACACCGTAGATAATAATAGCTACCACTAGAAGCCACACAATATGTCTTACCAAGCTTTTTCTTACCATTGACATATTATTTCACTCCCCTTTAAATTTTCAATACATGGTTTTATTTGCCTATATTATTTCGTTTTAACAAAATTACCTTTTTATTTTATTTTTTATATCACCTCACTTTTTTCTCGATAGTAGTAAAATATTTAACAAACAAAATTATTTTTAATTATTTAAAATCCAATCTTGCACAGACCATCTCTCTATCCCAATGGAATTATAAGAGTGCAATTCTATTGCATCTTCTTCCCATAATGGAGCTACTTTTCCTCCTCCTAATACGTTGAAAAGGCAAGATGTAAATAAAATGTTTACAACAAAGAACATAATCAATAGTTTCTTCTTCATTCCATCTTCACCTGCTCTTTACATTTCCTTCTTTTAACTATATAATAGATAATAAACAGAATAATTTCAAGCCGATTTGAACCGGCATGGGGTGTTAAAAAATGGATGGTTTCTATTACGATTTAGAAGCATTTGGTGAAGAACTTAAAAATATTCGCAAATCTCTGGGACTTTCCCAAAGCGATGTTTCCAAATATGGTTTTATTAACAGAGATACACTTAGAAAAATTGAAAACGGTAAAGTCATACCCAAACATGAAACTCTAGAGTTATTGTCACACCTTTATAAAAAAGATTTAAATGAGTTGCTCCTAAAATACAGATTAAAAGATTATTCTATCTTCTTTGACATAAAATCCTCTCTAGAAAAGAAACTCGAAAGCGGAGATTTTGAAAGTTTGAGAGATGATATTGATAGGTTAAAGAAATTGCTTAAAAAATCTGATATGAGCCTATATTATTCTAAGTTATTAAATCAACTTCTACTAATCGCTGACTCTGTCTTTGAAAAAACAATCAATGAAAATTATGAAAAAGCTATGGAAAAGCTTCAAAAAGCGATGGAATTTACTATTCCCAACTTTTCTCTTTCTAATTACACTGATTTCGTCTACAGCGATATGGAAATTAGAATTTTAATGAATATGGCTTTGATTATCAAAAAAACAGAAGGTGTACAAAAAAGCCTTGAAATGCTTTTGTTCTGCTTGGAAAATTTATCACCAGAGGAATGGGAAACAAAAATAAAAATATATTACAATATATCCTATAACTATCATATACTTTCTCTTACTGAAGAATCTTTACATTATGCAAATCTCGGAATAGAAACCTGTGTAAAGAACAACACCTTAAGTAGTCTGGGACTTCTGTATTTTAGAAAAGCAATTGCAGAGTACCATCTTGGCAGAGAAGAATACAAAGACTCTTTATCTAAATCCATACATTTACTCGAAATAACTGGTCAGGAAAAACTTATAAAGACGATTATGGAGTCCTGCAGGAAGTTTTATAATTTGGAAATTTCTAAGGAAACTAACATGCTTGTAATAAAAAGTCGTGAATGAAATTAAAATATTTAGAAATATTTCTTTTCTTCGATAGAGGAAATATAGTTATAATTACAAAAACTTTTCACACTTCTGTTTATGATAACAGTGAAACAATATTTTTTTTAACAGACAATCGAGTAGAAGCTGAATAATTATTTTATTCAGCATCCTCGAGACTGTAAAAAATTTGGTGTAAACTTATTAAAAACCTCTTTCTTGGTAAGAATTAGAATATATACAAAACCAAGAAGGAGGTTGACCTCGCTATCGCTATCCTCTGCCTCTCCCCTCCTGACAGCAGTTTCCCTCCTTCCCCTACATCGCTGTATATGCCCTCTGGCAATTTCTCTAACAACTACCCTAATCCTGCTGTCTTCGCTGCTCTTATTACTTCTTCATCCGTGTATTTGTCATTAAATAGAGTTATGTTATCCTTTACTGTGCCATCAAATATAAACACATTCTGATGTAAAAGCGTTATTATCTTAAACAAATCTTTTTTGTCTATTCTCCTTAATTCTATCCCATCCAGTTTTATCTCACCCTCATAGTTTTCGTATTGTTTCAAAAGTAGCTAATTCTATTAGCTCTTTCATTGATGGTATGTATTTTATAAAGCTTGCATAGAAGAAAAATTTTAAATAATACAGATCTACCTGTAAATCCCTTCATATAAAATTCTTTTTTGCAACCTATCCTAGAAATGATAATTATTACAAACGCTTGTAAATGTTTTATCACCTATATCTCCATGTACTTTTGGTTCTCTTTTTTTGCTATTATTATTGTCGTACCACTTTTTTATCATTCACATAAGCTGGAGTTACACTAATATATGTCAATATCCTAAGCAGAAAAGCTATCGTCAATAAAGCTATAGCTTTTTCAATTTTCTCTACCTTCCAAGTGTTCTTTTAATTTTATCCTAACATTCTTACTTCTGCCAGTAAAATGGCAAAATTGTTGTTGAATCTTCCCAATATTTCGCTTTGGCAAAGTTATTCATCTTTTTCTCCATTATTAAACCGTAAGTTACAGAAAGATAAATTTGTAAAATAGTTTCAGGACCAGTAAAATTAACTATTATAGGACTGAAAAAGGGCTTGTTTAAAATAAATTGTCTATCTGCGCTCAGAAGCCCTAGTTCTTCAAAACGTAGTCTGGCCTTTCCCAGGTCTATCATAATCTTGACACCTCCATACGGGCACCAATTAGGCACCAAAAAAGGGCTCTAGTACCTTGCAGGATACCTAGAACCCTTGATTTTTCTGGTGGAGCTGATGGGACTTGAACCCACGACTTCCACAATGCCATTGTGGCGCTCTCCCAACTGAGCTACAGCCCCATATTTATTTTTGGTGGAGGTGCGGGGAGTCGAACCCCGGTCCGAAGGCATCACAGTAAAAGCTTCTCCGAGCGCAGTCGCTGTTTTAATTTTCCCTCAGCGGTTCTCCCAGCGACAGGATAACCGCCTCGGTAGCTTCATAAGTTCCGGTTTTGCCCCGAAGCCTGAGCAAAACCAGTTCCCCACTCTTTTGACGCCCAATCCTGAAACGTGGGCATTTCAGGTTGGACGGCTACCTTAAATTAGGCAGCGTAAGCTAATTCTCTGTCTGCGTTTATTTTTACTCCACCGTTTTTACGAGCTGGCGGACAACTCGGCTCGCTACTTTTACCTCGACTGCCCCCGTCGAAACCAGTACACCCCCATGTTATATGCCTAATTGTTTTTCTTTAAAGTGTTTTTCTAATTCTCTTTTTGCATCTCTTCTCGCAATATCTTCTCTCTTATCGTAGAGTTTTTTACCTCTCGCTACAGCTAATTCGACTTTGACAAGGCCTCGCTTTAAATAAAGCTTTGTAGGAATTAAAGTGTAACCCTTCCTTGTCACATAACCAATTAGTTTATTAATCTCATGTCTATTGAGAAGTAATTTTCTAGTCCTTAAGGGGTCTTTATTAAATATATTGCCTTTTTCATAAGGACTTATATGCATATTATAAAGATAAACTTCGTTGTTTTCAACTCTTGCAAAGCTATCTTTTAAATTGACTTTCCCCATCCTAATAGATTTAACTTCAGTTCCACTAAGCACTATTCCTGCTTCATAAGTTTCTTCAATGAAGTAATCATGGTAAGCTTTTTTGTTTTGAGCGATTATTTTAATTTCTTCCTTCGCCAAATTTTAAACACCCTCTTTAGGAGAAAATTGCCCTACTTGTGTGTCACAAATAGGGCACCCTCATCGCTATTATATTATAACACATTTTTGAATAGTGTCAATATATGTTTCAGCTTTTATGCTCGGTTAAGCCAATCTCTAAATTATCTTTTTCTTCTTCTGCTAAAACAAAGTCTATTTCTCTCCTATCCACATCTACATGAACAACTTTTACATAAACCTCTTTACCTATAGAGTAAACTTTTTTGCTCTTTTCACCAATTAAAACATATCTTTCTGGATCAAAATGGTAATAGTCATCCTCCAATGAAGCAACATCTACTAACCCTTCCACAGTGTTGTCAAGTTCTACAAAAAATCCGTAATTTGTCACGTTGGAAATTATCCCTTTATAAACATTCCCTATTCTATCTGCCATGTACTCTACTTTCTTTAATTCTTCTATTTCTCTTTCTGCAGCTTCTGCTGCTCTTTCTCTCTCAGAAGATTTTAAAGCAATGTCATTTAAAATTCTGTTGTAATGGCGTTGCCTTTTTTTTGTTAATTTTCCATTTATGTATTCTTTGATTATCCTATGAATTATAAGGTCAGGATATCGCCTTATGGGGGAAGTAAAGTGAGTATAATATTGGGTCGCCAAAGCATAATGGCCAATGTCTTCTGGACTGTATCTTGCTCTTTTTAAAGACCTTAAAAGCAAAGTTTCTACAACTCTTTGCTCACTCTTTCCTCTCACTTGTCTTATTAACTCTTGCAAAGACTTTGGATGTATTTGTCCTCCTTCAATTCCTTTTATATGGTATCCCAAATTGTGAATAAATTTATTGAAAGCAATTAATTTCTCTATATCCGGATGTTCGTGTATTCTATAAACAAATGGTACATTTACCCAATGCATATGCTCAGCTACCGTTTCATTAGCTACTAACATAAATTCTTCAATTATCCTATGAGCTATATTCCTTTCGACTTTTACAACATCTATTGGTTTACCTTTCTCGTCTACTATTACTTTAGCTTCAGGAAAATCAAAATCTACACTGCCTCTTCTTTTCCTTTTCTCTAGCAAAACAAGAGCTAGCTCTTTCATTAGTTTAAAATCTTCCAATAGGTACTGATACCTCTTTTTTAATTCTTCATCATTTTCTTCTAAAAGTTTGTAAACATTTGTATATGTCATTCTCTCTTTGCTTTTTATAATGCTTTCAAAAATTTCATGGTCTACAACTTCTCCTTGAGAGTTTATTTTCATTTTAACAGTGAGAGTCAGTCTTTCTTCCTGCGGATTTAGACTGCAAATACCATTAGATAACTTAGGTGGCAACATTGGTATTACTCTATCAATGAAATATACACTACAACCTCTTTTTAATGCTTCTTTATCTAAATTCAAACCTTCTTTCACATAATGGCTCACATCTGCAATACTCACATACAGAAGATAATTGCCATCTTGAAGTTTTTGTACACATACTGCATCGTCCAAATCTTTTGCATCTTCTCCATCAATTGTGACAAAATCTAAATCAGTCAAATCAACTCTTCTCTTTTTCTCTTCTTCAGGAATTTCTGTCGGTATCTCTTCTGCTTCTTTTAAAACCTCTTTAGGAAAAACTTCAGGAATATCATACGCCCGTATTATAGACATTACATCTATGCCAGGGTCACCTTTGTATCCTAATACTTCTATAATCTCCCCTTCAGGACTTCGCCTTCCTTCAGGCCATTTAGTAATTCTGGCTACAACTTTCATGCCTGTTTTAGCGCCTTTATCTTCTCCTTTAGGAATAAATATATCTTGATGGATCTTTTTGTTGTCTGGCACTACAAAGCCAAAATTTTTGCTTTTTTCGTAAGTTCCAACAATAGTTGTATTTGCCCTTTTGAGAATTTTTACAACTTCTCCTTCTTCGCTCTTTCCATCCACCCTTTTTGTAACTCTCACTAAAACAGTATCGTCATGCATTGCACCGTTCATGCCACTTACAGGTATGAATATGTCCTTTATATTGCTATCTTCGGGAATTAAAAAGCCATAGCCTCTTGAATGAAATTCAATCTTACCTTTTACTAAATCTAATCTTTCAGGAAGAGCATATTTACCTCGTTTTGTTTTAAAAACAAGGCCTTCTTTTTCCATCTCTTTTAATATTTTTTCTAAAATGCTTTTTTGACTATAGTCTATCCCTAATATTTTCATTATTTCTTCTATTTTAGAAGGTTTATAATTCTCTTCTCTCATTAATTCTAAAAGTCTTTCTTTTACGCTCATTCCCATTCCTCACAATCCTATCTGTGGTGCGATTTTTTTCATTTCATTAAGAGCAATCTCTAAAAATTCGTCTAAAGAAATTCCAAATTCTTCACAAGTTTTGATTTGGTCACGGTTTGCTCCTTTAGCAAAAGTCTTGTCTTTAAACTTCTTCTTTAATGATTTTAATTGGACTTCCTCTAACTTCTTAGAAGGCATCACATAAGCTGTTGCAGTAATTAAACCCGATAAAGGATCTACAGCAAAAAGGGCTTTGTCAAGAAGAGTTATCCTCTCAATGCCATGAATTTCATTATGTGCCATAACTGCATGTACTATTTCCTCATCAAGACCATGTTCTCTTAAAATTTCTCCACCCCTTATACTGTGCAACTCTGGATTGTCCTTAGTTTCTTGGTAGTCTATGTCATGTAATATCCCTGTAACTACCCATCTTTCAACATCTTGCCCTAATCTTTCAGCTAACCCTCCCATTATAGCACCTGTCGCTATCATGTGATTTATTAAAGTCTCATCTGATACATATTCTTTGACAAGCGCTAAGGCCGTGTTTCTATCCATTTAACTCTCCTCCTACTATTAAAGTTACCAATTTTACTTAATATTATAACATGAATGGTCAAAAAACAATAACCTTAAACAATGCTCAAAGGCAGCAAATTTTGATTTGCTGCCTTTGAAATTAATTATTTATTATCGTATTTTATTGCCGCCTGAGCAGCAGCCAGTCTTGCAATAGGTACTCTGTAAGGTGAAGCAGAGACATAATCAAGACCTACTTTGTGGCAGAACTCAATAGAAGATGGGTCTCCACCGTGCTCACCACATATACCTAATTCAAGGTCAGGTCTTGTCTGTCTTCCAAGTTTAGTACCCATTTCTACTAACTTGCCAACACCCTCTTGGTCAAGCTTAGCAAATGGATCAAATTCATATATCTTCTTTTCATAATAGGTTTCAAGGAACTTGCCAGCGTCATCCCTTGAGAAACCGAAAGTCATCTGAGTCAAGTCATTAGTACCAAAGGAGAAGAATTCTGCTTCCTTAGCAATTTGGTCAGCTGTAAGAGCTGCTCTTGGTACCTCTATCATTGTTCCTACAAGGTATTTTATCTCAACATTGTTTTCTTTTATAACTTCGTCAGCTACTTTTACTATTATGTCTTTGAGGTATTTAAGCTCTTTAAGTTCACCTACAAGTGGTATCATAATTTGCGGTTTTACGTCTTTGCCTGTTTTCTTCTTTACGTTTATAGCAGCTTCTATAATAGCTCTTGTCTGCATTTCAGCAATTTCTGGATAGGTTATAGCTAATCTACAGCCTCTATGACCTAACATTGGGTTAAACTCTTTTAAGCTTTCTACTGTTGCTTTTAGCTCTTCAAAAGTTATACCCATGTTTTCTGCAAGTTCTTTAATTTCTTCATCTGTATGAGGTAAGAATTCATGCAGTGGTGGATCTAAAAGGCGTATAGTAACAGGGAATTCACCCATAACTTCAAACAAACCTTCAAAGTCTGACCTTTGCATAGGCAATAGTTTTTCTAAAGCTTTTCTTCTTTGTTCTTCTGTCTTTGAGACAATCATTTCTCTCATAGCAGGAATTCTATCTTCATCAAAGAACATATGCTCTGTCCTGCAAAGGCCTATTCCTTCAGCACCAAACTGAACTGCAACTTTTGCATCTCTTGGTATATCTGCATTAGTTTTTACTTTTAATTTTCTATATTTGTCTGCCCAGCTCATGAGAGTTGCAAAATCTCCAGTTAGCTCAGGTGTAACAGTCTTTATTTCACCAATGTACACATTACCTGTGCTACCATCTATAGATATGTAGTCTCCCTCATGAACTTCTATATCGCCAATTCTCATTACTTTTGCTTGCTCGTCTATCTTTGCATCGCCACAACCTACTACGCAAGCTGTACCCATACCTCTTGCCACAACAGCTGCATGAGATGTCATACCGCCACGAGTTGTAAGTATTCCTTGTGCTACAGACATACCTTCAATGTCATCTGGAGATGTCTCTGTTCTTACAAGAATTACTTTTTCTCCTCTTGATTTTGCAGCTTCTATTGCCTCATCAGCAGTAAAATATACTTTTCCTGATGCAGCACCAGGAGAAGCAGGTAAACCTTTTGCAACAGGCTTAGCAGCTTTCAACGCATTTGGCTCAAAGGTTGGATGCAATAACTGGTCCAATTGTTTCGGATCTACTCTTAAGACTGCTGTCTTTTCATCTATTAAGCCTTCAGCCACTAAGTCTACAGCTACTTTCAAAGCTGCTTGAGCAGTTCTCTTTCCGTTTCTTGTCTGTAGCATGTAGAGTTTACCTCTTTCTATAGTAAACTCTATGTCCTGCATGTCTTTGTAGTGTTTCTCCAATTTCTCAGCAATTTCTACGAATTGGTTATATACTTCTGGCATAGTCTCTTTCAAAGTTGAAATTGGCTGAGGCGTTCTAATACCTGCAACAACGTCTTCACCTTGAGCATTCATCAAGAATTCGCCAAATAAAGCTTTTTCACCAGTTGCAGGATTTCTTGTGAAAGCAACACCTGTACCTGAGTCATTGCCCATGTTGCCAAATACCATTGATTGGACATTTACTGCTGTACCCCAATCACTTGGTATGTCGTTAAGTCTTCTGTACACTATAGCCCTTGGATTATCCCAAGACCTAAATACTGCTTTTACAGCTTCTAGAAGTTGATCTTTTGGATCTTGTGGGAAGTCTACTCCCATTTCTTTTTTATAAAGTTCTTTAAATCTTTTTACTACCTCTTTGAGGTTTTCAGCTGTTAAATCTGTATCAAATTTTGCACCATTTTCCTCTTTTATTTCATCTAAAATAGCTTCAAATTTATTCTTGTCAATTCCCATTACAACATCTGAGAACATTTGAATAAATCTTCTATAGCTGTCATAGGCAAATCTTTCATTGTTTGTAGCTTTAGCAAGGCCTTCTACTGTCTCGTCGTTTAAACCAAGGTTTAAAATAGTATCCATCATACCTGGCATTGAAACTCTCGCGCCAGACCTTACAGATACTAATAAAGGATTTGTTGGGTCTCCAAATTTTTTACCTGTAATTTCTTCTAATTTAGCCATATATTCATAGATTTGTTCAACAATTTCTGGAGCTATAGTCTTACCATCTTGATAATACCTTGTACAAGCCTCAGTGGTGACTGTAAATCCTTGGGGAACAGGTAAACCCAACTTTGTCATTTCAGCAAGATTTGCGCCTTTTCCTCCTAAGAGTTCTCTCATTGAAGCATCGCCTTCACTAAATAAATACACATACTTTTTACTCATGAAATCTCTCCTCCTTTTAATACGTTTAATATCACATTAGCTGTTTCTTCTACAGCTTTATTTGTAACATCGATTACAGTACACCCTAATCTCTTCATCACCTCCTCAGCATATTTTATCTCTTTTTTAACTCTTTCTTCAGTAGCGTATATAGCATTAGCATCAAGGCCAAGAGATTTTAATCTCTCTTTCCTTATTTTTACCAAAACTTCAGGATCTATAGTCAACCCAAATATTTTTTTAGGGTTGATTTCAAATAATTCTTGAGGTGGTTCAATTTCTGGCACTAAAGGTAAATTAGCAGCTTTTATATATTTATGAGCAAGGTACATGCACAAAGGTGTTTTGGATGTTCTAGAAACCCCTATAACAACTACATCTGCCAATAGTATACCCATTGCATCTTTACCATCATCATATTTTACGGCAAATTCTATTACTTCGATTTTTTTCAAATAATCTTCTTTATTATTTTTTGCTAAATTGGTATGGGGGGATATACTAGTACTATCTTCAATAGCATTTATCACTGGTCCCATTACATCTACTATTTTTATGCCAAATTTCTGTGCTTTTTTAAGAAGATAATCTTTTAATTCCGGGACCACCATAGTATGGATTATTATGCTATTTGCATCATTAGCTGCTTCCATAATAATTTCTTCTATTTGATTTTTATCACCTACATACGGATATTTTTTTATTTTTTCTATAAAAGCATCAAAGTGAGCAGCAGCAATACTCGCAATGTTTTCTGCTGTATCTACATTAGAATCTGAAACCAAGTAAATTGATACTCCTTCTTCCATTCAAGAAATCCCCCTAACCTTCCCCAAGCTTTACAAACAATTTAGTTATATTAGTTTTCGAAATTCTTCCTGTCACTTTGTATCCTTGTTTTCCATCACTTCCCACTACAGGTTCAACTACAGGAAGACTGTCTACTTCGTGCTCTATAATTTTAACAGCAGCATTATACACAGGCTCATCATCATAAGTTGTAACTATGTTAGGCATACGGGTCATAATTATTCCCACCGGGACCTTATAAATATCAGTGTTGCCTATTGCGATTTTTAAAAAGTCTTTTCTTGAAACAGCGCCCGTTAAAAATCCTCCATCCTGTACAAAAATTGTCCCGACGTCTTTTAAAAAAAGTGTTACAATGGCATCATACACTGATGTACTTTCCTCTACCACTACAGGTAAAGACTTGATATCTTTTACTTTTATGCTCTTTATATAATCTTCTACTAAACTGAGGGGTGATTTTCCTGTATAAAAATATCCCACTTTTGGCCTCGCCTCTAAGATCCCAGACATAGTTAATATTGCCAAATCCGGTCTTAAAGTCGCTCTTGTGACATTTAATTTCTCAGCTATTTGTTCCCCTGTAATGGGTTGATGTTTCTTGACAATGTCAATAATTATATGCTGGCGGTTTGTCAGTTGAATCTTTATCACCCCTTTAAAGTTTTTGACAATTTATACTTTCCTCTGTCGTTTCATAAACGTTTTCTATCGGTTTATTACTTTAGTATAATTATATCACAAGTTTATAAGATAACCAACTTTCTTTTTCGTTTCCTTCCTATTATATCACAAATTATTGTAACATAAAAAAACAAGGAAATCAGTTAAAAATCCTGATTCCCTTAAAAATTTAACCTTTCTTCAAGATATTTCTCTACTTCTTCAATTTTTATTCTCACTTGTTGCATAGTATCTCTATCTCTTATGGTTACACAGTGATCATTTTCCGAATCAAAGTCATAAGTAATACAGAAAGGCGTGCCTATCTCATCCTGTCTTCTATACCTTTTACCTATGCTTCCTGTCTCATCGTAATCTACTACGAATTTATTTCTCAACTGGTCATAAAGCTTATAGGCATTTTCTGATAATTTCTTGGATAATGGAAGCACTGCTGCCTTAATGGGAGCAAGAGCAGGATGAAGCCTTAAAACCACTCTAGTTTCTCCATCTTCTAACTCTTCTTCTTCATAGGCATCTATTAAAAATGCCAACATTAACCTATCTACCCCAACAGAAGGCTCAATGCAATATGGTATGTACTTTTCTCCTGTTACAGGGTCCATATAAGACAGGTCAACTCCCGAATGTTCCATATGTTGCCTTAAATCAAAATCTGTTCTATTAGCTATTCCCCACAACTCTCCCCATCCAAAGGGAAAATTATATTCTATGTCTGTGGTGGCAGTACTATAGTGAGATAGTTCTTCTTTTTTATGGTCTCTAAATCTTAAATTTTCTTCTTTTAAGCCGAATTCTAAAAGCCAATCCATGCAATATTTTCTCCAGTAACTAAACCATTCCATATCTTCTCCCGGTTTACAGAAAAATTCTAATTCCATCTGTTCAAATTCTCTCGTTCTGAATATGAAATTACCAGGAGTAATTTCATTTCTAAAAGATTTACCAATTTGTCCTATTCCAAAAGGTATTTTCTTACGAGTTGTCCTTTGAACATTTTTAAAGTTCACAAAAATTCCTTGTGCGGTTTCAGGTCGCAAATACACTTCTGATTTAGAGTCTTCTGTAACACCTTGATAGGTTTTAAACATGAGATTAAACTTCCTAATATCAGTAAAATTATGGGCACCACATTTTGGACAAGATACTTTATGTTCTTTTATAAATTCCATCATTTGTTCATTTGTCCAACCTTCAATAGAAATATTTAATCCCTTTTCTTTAATGTAGTCTTCAATCAATTGGTCAGCTCTAAATCTTGATTTACACTCTTTACAGTCCATTAAAGGATCGCTAAAACTGCTAACATGACCTGATGCAACCCACACTTCTGGATTCATCAAAATTGCAGAATCAATCCCTACGTTATAAGGACTTTGTTGAATAAATCTTTTCCACCACATCCTTTTAATATTGTTTTTAAGTTCTACTCCCAGAGGTCCATAATCCCAAGTATTAGCAAGTCCTCCGTATATTTCAGACCCTGGAAAAACAAATCCTCTGTTTTTTGCAAGGGCAACTATTTTATCCATTGTAACTGCTTGTGGCATTTAATAACACTCCTTTTTCTCTCGCAATTATGCAAAAACCCTTCATCCCTTTTGGGAAGAAAGGTTTTTAACTTTACTTATTTAAGAATACCAAAGAGACAAGTTTCTGTCAATCTTTTTTCTTTTCTTCTTTTAATACGGTTACGCTTTTATCATGTTTTTCAACTTCAATTGTGCAATTAGCTAAAAGCGCTACTGCCGCTCCTACTAATGTCAACTGAGGAATGATAACTGCAGAAATAGCCCCTGCCGTTACAGGAATCTCCAAAAGAACTTTATCGTCTTTTTTTATTCTTATTTTTGTAACATTACCTTTTTTAATTAATTCTTTTATTTTATCCATAACTTCTGAACCTGCGACTGTAAAGGTCTCAGTCCAACTTTTTCTATTCTCTTCTATATATATCAATGCGTCTACAACACTGCCACCTGACTTCTCTAATGCTTCTTTTGCTTCTTTATAACTTACTCCCATTCTCTCTACTATCATATCTATTTTTTCTAATTCTTCATCTAACACGTTAAACCCTCCTTTCACATATTTTGTAAATTGTTAATAAAATCTTTTGATTTAAACTCTATTTCAAGATGTTCTTTCATATAGGCTGTTATTATTTTATCCACTTCTTCTTTTATAACTCCTGAAACTTTAATATTTTGAAGCTTGTCATAATCTCCTTTAAGAAAATACTTTATAGCTTTTAATGTTACTTCATGTAATGGCTTGGCGTCAAAACATTTATTTTTGCAGTTTATACACACTGCACCCCCGCAGGAATTAGAAAAATATTTTAAATTCTCTCTTTTTCCACAGACAACACAATTATCAAGTTGAGGCATATATCCCAATAAAGAAACTAATTTTAAGTTATAAGAAGAAATAAAAATTAAAGGGTCTATTTGTAGCTCGTCAACTGCTTTTAAAGAATGTTTTAAAAACAGATACAGCCTCTCGCTTTTTTGATTTTCCTCTAAAATTTTGTTTATAGTTTCGGCAATATACGAAGCTACAGAAAATTTGACTAAGTCTTTTTCTATATTTCTATGCGCTTCGATTAACTCCCATTGGTCAATATAGTAATAATTTTGCCCCTCAAAAATAACATAATTGGCAACAACAAAAGGCCTTATTGCATTCACAAATCGGCTCTTTGAGCGCCTTGCCCCTTTTGCCACTGCCTGAAGTTTACCATAGCTTTTAGTAAAAAGGGTGGCTATTTTGTCTGTTTCACCTATTAAATTGTTTTTTAATACTATTGCTTCTATTTTTAACAAGCGCATTTTTATCAACTCATTTTTAGTTTATTCCATTCCTCCACAATCTTAACGCCTGCACTTGCCCCAATACGATTAGCTCCTGCTTCAATCATCGCCTTAGCATCTTCAGCAGTTCTTACACAGCCAGAAGCCTTAACACCAAAGTTTTCACCAACTGTCTGTCTCATTAATTTTACATCCTCTACTGTCGCTCCACCTGGTCCAAAGCCAGTAGAAGTCTTAACAAAATCAGCACCTGCTTCTCTTGTGAGCTGACACGCTTTTACCTTTTCTTCATCAGTGAGATAACAGGTTTCTAAAATTACTTTTACAACTATATCTCCGTGAGATTTCACCGCTTTTACAACTTCTTCAATTTCTTTTTTCACATAATCATAATCTCCACTTTTTAGCATACTTACATTCAGTACTATATCTATTTCTGTAGCGCCCCTTTTTACTGCATCTACCGCCTCAAAAACTTTACTTTCAATAGTATTTGCCCCTAATGGAAAACCTATCACTGTGCAAACTTTCACATCTGTATCTTTCAACATACTATAGGCAAGGTCTACAAAGCAGGGGTTTATGCAGACAGAAGCAAATCCATACTCTTTTGCCTCATTACAAAGTTTTTCTATTTCACTTTTTGTCGCATTTGGCTTCAGTAGAGTGTGGTCAATCATTTTTGCTATGTTCATGACATAACCTCCTTTTGTTTTCACTAAATACTTTACTATTCGTAAGTTTTCTTGTCAATGGCATATCCTAATTTTTTAAGCAACGTTGTATTATCTCTCCACCCCTTCCTCGTTTTTACCCATAGGTCAAGAAAAACCTGTTTTCCATAAAATTCTTCTAAATCTAGTCGCGCACTTTGACCTATCTTTTTTAGCATTTGCCCATTTTTGCCTATAATAATTCCTTTGTGGGACTCTTTCTCGCAATAAATATATGCTTCAATGTCTATTATATCTTTATCTTCTCTTTCTTTAATAGATTCTACTTCCACATAAACACCATGAGGTACTTCTTCCTCTAAAAAATGTAACATCTTCTCTCGGATTATTTCTGCCACTATTAATTTTTCGGGCTGATCTGTTATATAATCATCCAAATAATATTTGGGACCTTCTGGCAAAAGTGATACAATTTTTTCTTTTAACAAGTCTATATTTTTATTTTCAATAGCAGAAATAGCCACTACATCTTTAAAAGCATACTCTTCTTTAAAAACTTTTATTGTCTCTTCTACTCTTTCCTCAGGCACCAAATCTATTTTGTTGACTACAAGTATGACAGGTGTATCTACTTCTTTTAAATGTTCGATTATGTATCTATCTCCAGGTCCTACTTCCGTATCTGGTTCTATCATATACAAAATGAGGTCAACTTCTCTTAATGTTCTTTTAGCTACCTCAATCATAAATTCGCTTAATTTAGATTTAGGTTTATGAATGCCAGGAGTGTCAACAAAAATAACCTGGTATTCATCTGTTGTCAAAATCCCACGAATGGTATTTCGAGTAGTTTGGGGTTTGGGAGAAGTAATAGCAATCTTCTCTTGTAAAATTGCATTTAAAAGAGTAGATTTACCTACATTAGTTCTACCAACTAATGCTACAAAACCAGCTTTATGGCCCATATCATCACTCCTTATTTGATTATTTGAAAAATCAACACTGTAATCAATATCCCAAATAAACCTCCAAAAAATACCTGAGAAAAAGAGTGAATTTTACCTTCTACTCTGCTTTCAGCCACCATAAGAGCAAGTAAAAAACCTAAAGTGGCAATAAAAGCATTTGCTGTCATAAAAGTTATAGCTGTCGCAGTAGCAAAAGCAATAGCACTATGAGCGCTGGGCATTCCTCCCCTCATAGGAGTTCCTTCTTTAAAATGTACCTTTAAAATTACAGTCAAAAACACTACAACTAAAAGATTTATAACTGTGATATGAATGGGTGACTCTCTAAGCTTTAATAAAATTATTTTTGTCCAAGGATTTACCCTATCAAAAAATATTAAATAAGCTACAAGAATGGCATTTATTGCGGATATAAGAACTGCCCCTGCAGCTACATTTTTCGCGACCTTAGCCAAAGGATTATAATTTTTAACCATCATGTCAATTGTGGTTTCAATAGCCGTATTTATCATTTCAGAAATTAAAACTAAAGAAATTGTAAATAAAATTACCACAAATTCTACTCTTGAAAGGTCAAAAAAAAGGCAAAAGAATAATACCAATATCGCTATGGCAAAGTGAACCTTCATGTTTCTTTGGGTCTTAAAAGCATGTAAAATGCCCTCTATCGCATAATTAAAGCTGTCAATTAAATTTCTCGATTTCACAAAATCACCGCCCAATATTAAGCCTCGCCATAACTTCCTCTTCTTTTTCCCTCATAATTTTTCTTTCTTCTTCAGTTTCATGGTCATAACCCAAAAGATGCAGCATGCTGTGAGCTGTTAAATAAGCTACTTCTCTTTCAAAGGAATGTCCATATTCCATTGACTGCTCTAATGCTTTTTCTAAAGAAATAACTATATCTCCTATTGGCTGTACCTCTTCTGAATCTTCCTCTATTTCCTCAACTTCCCCATAAGTCTCTTCAAACTCTGCTAAAGGAAATGACAAAACATCTGTCGGCTTATCTATGCCCCTATAATATTTATTTAATTTTCTAATTTCCTCATTATCCACAAAGGACACACTTACTTCAACATTATCAATAACCTTTTCTACTTCTAATACAGTTTTTATGACTTTTTCAACCAATTCTTCCAAATTTATTGCATCAACTTTATTTTGTCTGTTGTCTATCAAAATGTTCATTCTAACACCTCTTTATTTTGATTTGGTTCAATATCAGGATACTCAATTCTTTTATGAAACATACCAGTTAAAGCAGTCAAAAAAGAATTTTTTATAGTTTTAATATCTTTTAAAGTTAAATCGCTATCTTCCAACTGACCATCATTTAATCTATCTGCGACGATTTTTTCAATCATATTTTTTATATTTTCCTCAGTAGGTTCAGGAATAGACCTCACAGCTGCTTCTACAGAATCTGCCAACATCAAAATGGCAGACTCTTTGGTAGAAGGTTTTGGACCTGGATATCTGAAAGATTCTTCTTCGCAAGATTCCTCTTCATTTTGTAAAGCCTTAGTATAAAAGTATTTCACTAAGGAAGTACCATGGTGTTCTTTTATCAAATCAATGACTTGTTGAGGAAGTTTATACTTTTTAGCTAATTCTATACCATCTTTTACATGGGAAATTATTACTAATGTACTTAAATCAGGAGAAATTTTGTCATGCAAATTTTCTCCTGAAAGCTGGTTCTCTTTGAAAAAATAAGGTCTTTTAATTTTACCTATATCATGGTAATAAGCCCCCACTCTAACTAACAAACTGTTTGCTCCAATAGCATCAGAAGCAGCTTCTGCGAGATTTGCTACTACTATGCTGTGGTGATAAGTACCAGGAGCATCCATCATAAGTTTTTTAAGAAGCGGATTATTGGGATTTGATAGCTCTAAAAGTTTTAAAGGAGTTAAGATATCAAAAGCTGCTTCCCAAAAAGGCAAAGTACCAATAACCAAAATTATACTAAAAGTTCCACTGACAATTCCCCATAAACTACTTTTTAATACAGAAATTATATCATTGCTATTTAAAAGCCCTATTCCTACAATACTTACAAGATTTACCCCACTGACGTAAAGACCCGCTTTTACAAAATCTAAACGTTGCTTAGAATGAGAAAGTTTTACTGCACCAATCAATCCTCCCAGCAATGACATAAAAATAAATTCTTGGTTAAAACCCACCATTAAGCCTACTAAAAGAGAATAAATTATGTCAATCATAATAGCAATATAAGGATCTATTAAAACAGAAATTAGCATAGGCAAAGTAGCAGCAGGAATTAAAAGCGGTTCAATCTCTTTAAAGGCAACGACCAATAAAAGATAAAAAATACCTGTTAAACACAACAATTCCATGTAGATTTTTTTGGTAGTAATCTTTTTGTCCAATTTTATAATATAATACATTGATAAAAAAAGTGACAAGCCTAAAATCAAAAATAAGCCTATTATCATTCCATAGTCAATCTTACTGCTACCTTTTAAGAGACCTAAAGATTTCAAAACCTCAATTTGTTGTTGTGTCACTACTTCTCCACTGACTACGATATTTTGTCCTTTTTTATACATAACCGGCTGCACTTTTTCCTCTGCTTCTTTTTTGGCAAGATTTGTCTCATAGGCATTATATATCATATTAGGAACAATGACAGAAGATAAAATCTTAACAGCTACTGGTTTTACTTCTTCAGAAATATCAGAACTTTCTACAACACTCTTAGCATCGTTTAAAACAGTAGGCAAAGCATCTTCCGTAATCTGCCTTGCCATAATTGCTTTTTCTGTCGATAATACCACCGATTCCATGTTTATAAGGGTATTATCATCTATTTTTAAAAGCAAAGCCACGTCATTATCTTCTAAACCTATGGGACTTACAGCTTTAAAGTCTTTCAATTTCTTTTCTTCTGCTTCTGAGGATTTGCGCACCTCTCTTAATTTATTAAAAAAATCAACTAGCTTAAGATAAGATTCTTTTGCAATATTTTCATTATAATCATATTTAGGATTGACCGCATTTACTGCTTCTTGTATCTTCTTTTGAGTAGCTATTGTGTCCACTACGTCTTTAGGTGCCTTTATATCTTGAGTAGCTACATCCCCTACCTTAAGGTCAAATTTGGGAGGCGTTACACTAGTATAAACTAAGGCATAGGAAGAAACAAAATAAAAAACAACAAAAAAAATGATTATCAATTGCTCATTTTTAATTATATTTTTTATATGTTTGTCCAGTTTTTTCATAATATTATTCCCCTCACTCCGGGATTTCTGATTTGTTTTCCCCCATGTTCTTCTCATAAATTTCATAAGCTTTTATGATTTTAGCTACAAGAGGATGCCTTATCACATCTTCTTCAGAAAGCATTACAAACTCTATACCTTCTATTCCTTTTAATATCTCCATAACCTCTTTTAGCCCGGATTTTTTACCTCTTGGCAAATCTATTTGAGTAACGTCACCAGTTATAACTGCTTTAGAACCAAAACCTATACGGGTTAAAAACATTTTCATCTGCTCAGGAGTGGTGTTTTGAGCTTCATCGAGTATTATAAAAGAATCGTCTAAAGTTCTACCTCTCATATAAGCTAGTGGTGCAACCTCAATTAAGCCTTTCTCCATGTATTTTTGGAAAACTTCTGCTCCTAAAATGTCGTAAAGCGCATCATATAAAGGTCTTAAATAAGGGTCAACTTTTTCTTGCAAATCTCCTGGCAGAAAACCTAACTTTTCTCCTGCTTCAACAGCCGGCCTTGTTAAAATTATACGACCTACTTCCTTATTTTTCATTGCGGTAATAGCCATTGCCATAGCCAAATAGGTCTTGCCCGTACCGGCAGGTCCTATTCCAAATACAATCTGATTTTTTCTTATAGCTTCTACATACCTCATTTGCCCATAAGTTTTGCACCTTATCTGTTTGCCTCTAGCTGTTATACAAACAATATCAGACATTAAAGACTTTAGTTTTTCTTCTTCTCCTGCCTCAATCATATTCATAGTATACAAAACATTTTGAGTAGTAATCACATCTCCCTTTTCAATCATTCCCATCAATTTGTTAAAAAGTTTATTAGCAGATTCCACGTTTTTTTCTTCCCCCGTTATCTTAATAATTCCTCCTCTTAACACTATCTTGACATCTAATCCCTCTTCTATTAACTTAATATTTTCATCAAAGTTGCCAAACAAATTGGCAGCTTGCTCCATATCCTCAATATTAATAGCTAACTCCTTAATCAATGTTCCCCTCCTATATAAGAAATTTTTTCTTTCATTCCTATTTCCTCTAAAACCTCTGCAGTAATATTGGCTCTTAATATTTTATCTTGTATAATCACATAACTTTCTTTTTTATTTACTATCTTACTTTGAGGGCCTAAAACCTTCTCCAACTCCTTTAGTGCTTTTTCAAAAGCAATATTTTTTGCTTCCTCTTTAGATAAAACAATAGTTTTAGGTTTGGTTTCATAGTATACTTCTTTTATTATTCTAACTGGAAAGTTTTTTGATATTATCTCTTTTTCCTCTTTTTCAAAATTCTTAAAGTCTACTTTTTTAGGGGATATAGTTATAGTATTGTTACCAAAGATTATTTTTGTAACAGTTATTTTGTTGTTTGTCCTCTCAAAGACTTCTTTTTTGAGTTCGGCGTCAGCATAAACTTCATACCATGTCCTCCCAATAATTTGGCCATCAGCATGTACAAATCTTGTCTCTAGTCCTGGCTTTTCAATTATCCCTGTAACAATTATATCTCCCGCTTTTACTGTATCTCCAACTTTTTTTACCGCTTCCCCTTCTAAAACCGTCATCTTATAAATTATACCATCTTTTTTAGCTATTATATTGCATGGTTCATCTTTTGACAATACCTCTTGAGGTTTTGTTTTACCTACAACTTTTACAAAAGCATTAGTACCCTTTATATTTATTCCTATCCACGATATATCATTATTTTGTAATAAAAATTCTGTCTCTATTTTATTAACATCTATAGCAAATTTAGAAACTCCTGGCTTTAATCCTAAGTGTGAAAGCTTTTCTAAAACTACTTTTTCATTTACATTGTTGACGGTCTCTATATTAATTTCCCATATAAAAGTAGAAAATGCATAAATAAGTATAAGAGAAACTATTGCCCCTAAAACCAACAATTTCCTTCTTTTTAATCGAGAAATCACAAAAGGCAATCCTTTTTTAGAAATCACTGAAACACGACAATTAGTTTTTTTCGCAAAAGATACTATTTCTTTAAAACCCTTTAAACTCACTTTTGCAACTATAGTAGTATAATTCTTACGCTCAATATCCCAAATATAGACATCATTTACCATTATGAGATTTAAAAATTTTTCAATTGACAAACCTTCAATCTTAATAATAACATATCCTTTTAAAAAATTCCATAATTTTATTGCAACCAAAAATACTCCTCCTATACCAATATTTCTATATTTGTTATTTCCCCGCTAATAGTTATGACCTCTGTCATTATAGAATTCACTATCATTTTTTTACCTAATATCCTAATGACTCCAATTGTCGTATTCACCCTAATCCTTTCAGGAATATACTCAATAATTCCCTTGTGGTTTTCTATGGTAATATGGTTTTTACCTATCAAAGTTACTTTAGGGAGATTAAGCAGTACCTCTTTTGGAAAGTCTATTGCATTTACAAGTTCGTTTTTTATCCCATCTCTCATAGCGTAGCCTCCCTTCTTTTAAAATTTTATGAGAAATAAATTAAAAAAATTCTCTCCCTTTTTAATAGGCGACAGTTCTCTGGTATGGAGGATAAAATTACTAAAGGACTTGACACCTGATGGTATCAAGTCCTTTGTTTACTGTAAATATTTATTTACTATCTCTTTTACGAGGTTGCCATCTGCTCTCCCTTTTACGATTGGCATTACCTTTCCCATCACTTTTCCTATATCGCTTTTAGTTTTAGCACCAGTTTCTTCGATAGCTTTTTTTACTATTTCCTCTATTTCCTCTTCGGATAGCTGCTTCGGTAAATAAGAAAGCATAATCTCAATTTCTTTTTTGGCTTTATCCACTAAGTCTTGCCTTCCACTTTTCTCGTAATCCGGCAACACTTCTTTTCTTTGCTTTATCTCCTTAGAAATTACATTGATGACCCCTTCATCGTCTAATTCTTTTTGAGTATCTTTTTCAACTTGGAGAATAGCTGCTCTTACCATACTTAAAATATTCTTTTTGAAATTATCTTTGTTTTTCATAGCTTCTACCATATCTTTGTATATTCGCTCTTTTAGGGGCATGGCAAGCACTTCCTTTATTTATTATATTTATATTTTCTTTTTCTTGCTGCTTCGGATTTTTTCTTACGTTTTACACTGGGACTTTCGTAATGCTCTCTTTTGCGAACCTCTGATAAAACGCCTGCTTTGGAACATTGGCGCCTAAATCTTCTCAGAGCATTGTCCAATGATTCGTTTTCGCCGACTCTTACTTCAGCCACTACTCTCCCTCCCTCCAGATAAACTGCTCAAGCTAAGCTGCGTATTCTGCTGCGATGTCTTGCTGAAAATTCTCATTTTATTATACTCCTAAAACCATAATGTGTCAATGATTAACCTGGTGGCCAAGTCATAAATCTACCCCCTAAAAGATGAAAATGTATGTGATATACCGTTTGTCCCCCGTCATTTCCACAGTTTGATACAATTCTATAACCTTTTTCGTCAATGCCCTCTTTTTTTGCCAATTCTTTTGCCACCATATAAGCATGAGATACTATATGTTTGTTATCCTCATTTAAATCTAACAATGTCGGTATATGTTCTTTTGGCACAATGAGGATATGCACAGGTGCTTGGGGGTTAATATCTCTAAATGCTACTACTAAATCATCTTCATAGACTATATTGGAAGGTACTTCTTTATTTATAATTTTACAAAAAATGCAATCTGACATCCTTTCACCTCCTCTTTTTATATTCTACACATCAGGTTAAATTCCTTCAATTTCTCCAATTAAGAAATTATCTTTTATTTCTTTTATTTTCACTGGAAAAATCTCATTTCTAAGTAACTTTATATCCCCTTTAACAGCTATACTTAAATAATTATCAGTCAAGCCTTCTACATAACCCTCCATATTCTTTACTGGTTGTTCAAAGAGGACTTCCAAAGTTTTCCCTATAAAACTCTCCATAAATTTATATTCACACCTATTAGACAATTCTATGAGCTTTTTACTCCTATCTTCTTTTATATGATTTACAACTTGATTTGGAAAGTTGTATGCTCTTGTACCTTTTCTCCTTGAATATTTAAAAACATGCATTTTGCTAAAACAAATCTCTTCCACAAATTTGTAAGTCTTGAGAAACTCCTCTTCCGTTTCACCAGGAAATCCCACCATAACATCTGTAGTTATCGCCACATCCTTGATGTATTCTCTTAACCTATCAATTACACTTTTGTACTCCTTTGTAGTATATCTTCTTCCCATTCTTTTTAAGGTTTCATCACATCCACTTTGAAGGGATACATGATAATGCCTGCACATCTTAGGCAAGTTAGCTATTTCTTTCACAAACTCTTCAGTTAAAAAAGTAGGCTCAATAGAACTAAGTCTTATCCTTTTTATGCCATCTATTTCATGAATCATCTTTATAATGTCCAAAAGCCCAATATTTTTTAAATCTTTGCCATAGGAAGCTATGTGTATACCTGTGAGAACAATTTCTTTATACCCTGAATCAGCAAACCTTTTTACTTCATCTAGTACTTTTTTGGGGTCTCTACTTCTCACAGGTCCCCTGGCGTAAGGGATTATGCAGTAAGTACAGTATTGATTGCAGCCGTCTTGAATCTTTATATATGCCCTTGTCCTTTCTGTATAAGCTGTTACTCCAAATTCCTCATATTCCTTTTGAGTCATTATATTATTTACCACACTCAACTTTTGATTTTTTTGTGTAAATTCCTCTACTAATTCCACTATTTTGTCCTTATTTTTCGTACCAATCGCTATGTCCACTTCCGGAAGAGAAAAAGCTTCCTCTGGACTTACTTGCACATAGCAGCCAACAGCTACTACCAGCGCATCAGGATTTTTCTTTCTAGCTTTTCGTATCTCCTGCCTTGACTTCATATCACTTCTATTTGTTACAGTACAGGTATTTATTACGTAAACATCCGCTTTTTCGTCAAAATCAACTACTTCATAACCAGCTTTTTTAAAAAGCTCAGCCATGACTTCTGTCTCATATTGATTTACCTTACAGCCTAAAGTGTAAAAAGCCACAGCTTTTTTATGACCATTTCTTTTAAGAGATAAATCTACTCTTGTCACTTTTTAAGTGCTCCTCCTATTAAATCTTTTCTTCATATTATATCACATAAAAAGCACTTTCAGGAACTTTTATTTTTTCTGGAAGCCGTTGGCGTTGGAATTGTTTCATTAAATCAAGGAATCCCTTTTATTATACGGAATTCCTTGGGCTTTGTCTGCAGTCTGAAATGGCTACATTATTATAGCCATTTCAGAATATATCAATCGTTAATGTTAACCCCCTTTAGATCGTACAGTTGCCCAAAACTTCTATCATTAAAACCGCCAATATTAGGATTGCCTAAATTTGAATTTACATTATTTTCTACTTGATTTTGCTGATTATACGTCGTATTGGTATCACTCCACTCACTTTTCGAAACAACCTTGCCATTTTGTTGAACCCAATTCATTATTTCACTGTTTGAACCATTTCCTCTTCCATTTACTAGTACATATCTTACTTCACCTTTTTTGACTAACTGCTTAAATTGGTCTAAAGTCAGTATATTGTCAGTACCAGAAAAGCCTCCCAGTGCCATTACAGGTTCACCAGTTTTAATTATTATGTCTTCTGCATCCTGCGCTGAAGCAACAACAAGCAAATATTTTGCATTTCCTTTGTTCTTTTGTAAGAAACTTATTAATTTCTCATTAGAATTATCAACAGTAGTAGAGTCAAGATTTCTACCCTCTCTATTGTAGGCAAGGTCTAAACCGGCTGATGGGAAAGTCCCTGACATTGGATAAAATATGGTAGTCGCTGACCAAATTGTAGGAGCTACTAAAAGGCCTGCAAAAGCAGCAACAACCAGCACCTTCCTTAGCTTCATGTTTTTACTTTTTACTAAATTTAAAATAATAAGTATAGCTGCTGAGGCAAAGCATAAAACAGACAATACTATCATTATTATCTTAGGAATATTCGACATATTATAATGATACGACAATATTAAAATCTGAACTAAGCCGTTTATAATGAGGGCAACAGGTAAAATCCATGAAGTCCATCCACCTGTTTTATAAGATTGCCACATTGACACAAGACCAATGCCAACAAGTGCTACAATTGGTGGTGCAAGCATGGTTAAATAATATGGATGGAATAAACCTGTTGAATAGCTAAAATACAGGAAAACCGGCAATAGCCATGAAATCCAAAATATCAATGATAATTTTTCTTTATTATCAAAAGGCCTTTTTAATTTTGTGTTTATAGAGGCTGATATAAATCCAAATATTGCAATAGGGAATAGCCATATTATCTGATCAGAAAGGCTATTGTTGGAAAATAGCCTGGTTATGCTAGCTTTTTCTTGGCCTCCAAAAGTTCCGCCCATTCCTCCTGCACGTTGCTGTATATTTCTTCCCTTATTGGCTGGTGGCATCATGTTGTTTTGACCATCCAGGCCGAAATTATTCTGCGGCGGATTGTATCCGTCAAATTGTTTGCCAAACATATCTTGCCCATATTGGTTTGGTATTTGAGGAATAGGAGCAAAATTGCTATCTCTATCATTAATTGGAGGCTGACCCTGCCTATCAGAAATTCTTATGCGGTTCGCACCGCTTGGAAAACCGCTATTTCCAATTCCTAGCCTTTCAAGGCCGTTATGGCCTATTATGAGTTCCATTACTGTATTGTTGGTGCTGCTTCCTACGTAAGGTCTATCCTCTTTAGGTACTAGGTCCACAATTATCGCCCACGACAAAGAAATTAAAAGTAAAACGACTGTAGCAATAGCCAACTGGGACATCCTTTTTTTAATAGGTACTGCAGAAGAAATAATATACGTAAAATACAAAGCTGGAATGATCATATATGCCTGCAACATTTTTATATTAAAGCCAATGCCGACTAAGGCAAAGCTTAAAAGAAGATATCTCAACTTACCTTTTTCCGCGGCTTTAAGCAAAAACAAAGAAGCTAAAAGCAAGGTTAAAACAAGCAAGTTATCTATCGTATTATTTCTGCTATCTGCTACAAAAACAGGCGTTACTGCGAGGGATAAAGCCGCAATGAGCCCTGCTGTGCCGCCAAAACTTTTTTTTACGATAACATATATCAAGGCTACTGAAATAACCCCGGCAAAGGCTTGAGGAAAAATTAAGCTCCATCCCCTGAAACCAAATATTTTGGCAGAAATTGCCTGAATCCAAAAACCTAACGGCGGTTTGTCAACTGATACAAACCCAGCCGGATCAAAAGACACAAAGAAAAAATTTTTTAAGCTCATGGTCATGCTTTTTACAGCAGCAGCATAATACTTGTTTCCATATCCTTCTATACTTAAATTAGTAAAATTTAATACTGTCGACAAAGTTAAAATTAGTAATAATGTACACATCTCCTTCGAAATTTTTATCTTCCTCACCAGTAATTCCTCCTAACTAAATACCCATAACTTATATAAAAGAAAGTTTATCACTTGGGCTATAAGGGTAACAATTATTTTAGATATATACACATTTAATTGCAGATTTTTGACTAAATAATCAATAGTTAACATTGTACTCACAAGAGAAATTAAATTCGATACTAGAAACTTTACAAATTCCCAAAATATCTTACTATTAGCATTTTTTACTTCAAAAGTCCACTTTCTATTTAATACAAAGCTGTTTATCACTCCACAACTATATCCTATAGCTTGACTAAAAACGTAATTCACTCCAATTATTTTGTAGAATACGGTAAACACGAAAAAATCTATTAAAGTATTGGTTATTCCTACTGTTCCAAAGCGGCTTATATGTTTTAATTTTCCATTATAAATGTAATCTATCAGTTCAGATATTCTTTCCATATTCCTCTGGTATCTCCTTGTAATTTAATATACTTTCAATTATATATAGGGGCCTGCCCCTACTTTCATCCATAATCCTTCCTATATACTCTCCCATTATGCCAATCCACCCTAATATCAATCCAAACATAGCAATATTAACTGCTAAAATAAACCCTAAACTTAATATTTCTTCATCGCTAATTATATTTTTCAGAAAGATTACTATCGTCGAAATTATGCCAACTAGTGTTGCTATTCCTCCCACAAGACTAGCAAAAGTCAAAGGTTTGTAGGAAAATGAAGTTATTCCGTCAATAGCTAATTTTATCATCTTTTTTAAAGGATACTTGCTTTCTCCAGCAAATCTCTCTTGTCGTATAAATTCCACAGCTGTCTGCTTAAAACCAGCCCAGCTAACAAGTCCCCTTATATATCTATTCCTTTCTGGAAGCGACGATAACACATTGCACACTTTGCGATCTATAAGTCTAAAGTCACCTGCATCCACGGGTATATCAATATTTGTCATAAATTTTAATAATCTATAAAATGCTTTCGCTGTAAACTTCTTAAAAAAGGATTCCCCTTCTCTTTTGACTCTTTTGCCATATACTACATCATAGCCTTCTTTCCACTTTTTTATCATTTCAATCATTACTTCTGGAGGATCTTGCAAATCCGCATCAATTACAATAACAGCATCTCCTGATGACAACTTCATTCCCGCTGTTATTGCAGCTTGGTGTCCAAAATTGCGGGAAAAATTTATAAGTTTTACATTTTTGTCTCTATTGCATATTTGTTCTGCCTTACTTCTTGTCCTATCTTTGCTTCCATCATTTACAAAAATAATTTCGTAGCTTTCATTAGTTAAGTCCATGACAGATTTTATTCTTTTATAACTTTCTTCAATCACCAATTCTTCATTGTAGACAGGCACTACCACAGAATAGACGGTTTTACTCATTATCTTGAATACCTCCTTAATTAGTTGTAAATACTTTGTCTCCTACCTACTCTCTATTTACAAAAATGCTAAATAGATCTAAAAAAGCCTTCAATTTAGTCTTTTTGTCATTTTGAGTAATGACTATACGTGGTACCATCGAATTTTGACTATATAAATATTCCAACATTAAAATTCACCTCTTAACTTGTCATTCCAAATGATATTTCAAATTTTTAAAAGAGTTAACTTTATATTCTAAAGCATACTTAGTAATTGTCATATTAGTATCAAATAAATATGTGAAGTTTATGGGATTATATCATTGACAGTTGTCGCAGGGGTTTTATTTTTAATGGTGCTATCCAGCAAAATTTTGATAAGATAAATGAACAATGCTATGTTCAAAAGCGAAATAACTACCAGCAAAAAATTATATGGTATGTTATTTATGCCCTTTAATGTTTGAAGCAAGACGTAATAGGTATTTACAAAGACAGTAGCAGTAAACCCACCCGCCAATACCAGAAATCTTTTGTCTTTAAGATATACAAAAGCTAACACTGCTAAAGCAATTGCTGGAAACAAATATCTTTCATGCATGCTAGTAGAAAAAGTAAACACCCCTGCTATCTGTACAACAGCTATAGCAAAAACATATAAATTGCTGTTTGCTTTAGCATAAATAAACCACGAAAGGAGGGTAATTGTAACTATAAAAGTCATTCCCCAAGTATGATAATTGAATATAAAAAGGACAGAAGTATCTTTCACATAATTCGCACCAAGTAAGCCGAAAAAGTTAAACGCGTTAACAGAAGCGTAAGGATATTCTGATATGGTACTTAAAAATAATCTAAAAATCCACAACACATCTCCATTTAAAGAAAATGGAAGAATAATAACTACAGCTGTCACTAAAGCAGAAAGTATTACTTTTATATAAGTCTTGAGATTTTTTTCCCTTATTAACTCGAAAAAAAGCACTGGCAAGAAAACTATTCCTTGTGGTTTCATTAGTACAGCCCCTGTAAACGCGGTAGAAGATAGTACATATTTTTTTTGTGATAAAAAAAGCAGTGCCACTACAACCAGTAAAGTAAAGAAGGAATCTACTTGTCCCCATATTGCTGAATTGGTAAAAACTGCTGGGTTAAACGCATAAAATGTAGACGTAAAAATAGCAATTGTTGGAGAAAGATGTTTTTTAGCCAATTTATAAATAAGAAAGGCTGTAACAATATCAGCTATTATTGAAGGCAATTTTAACAATATTGTATAATAATTTTCTAAGGCCAGAATGCTCACAACTTTACCAATAAGAAAAAGGATGTAAATATAAAATGGAGGATAATCGCAGGAAGTTGTATTTTTATAAAATTTAAATAGGTCATTTGCTGCAGATGTTGCCCAACTTTTAAAAAGGTTTATGTCACCCGGATGACCTTCTATTAATGTTGTTAATGAAATGCGGAAAAATAAACCTATGCAAAGCAAAATAATTACTACTCTCATCTCATTATCTAGTCTAACCTTGGTATTTTTATGTATGAAAAAGTAGTAAAAAGTAATAAAAAGAAATAGGAAAATCATTGAATATATGCCAATTGGTAGAGTGTATTTAAAAATAGAACTGATGTTCATGTTGGACATTTTCCTGCCTTGAGGATGTACAGGTTGCATTGGATTTAAATTCGGAAATTGATTTTTGTCCATTTGACTTCTGCTGTCCATAGGCGGCATAAAATGTTCAGTAGCCTTTTGATGCGATATTATATTATTGCTATATTCCCAGGTGGTATAAATGCATAAAAAAATCGATAATCCCAAAATCAAAATCAGGCTAATTTTAAATATCTGCTTTTTAGACATTATCTATACTCCTTTCCCTAAAACATTAAAAATCGGGAAGCTACACCTTATTAAGATTTCAAAACAGCTTGAAGATATATTATAAGGCTTTTTCTCAACTCTTTGCGCTTTAATGCATAATCTATATTAGCCTGAAGAAACCCAAACTTGTCCCCAATGTCATATCTTTTTCCTTCAAAGTGATAAGCATATATTGGTCGCTGCTGTGCTAATACTTTTAACGCATCTGTAAGCTGTACCTCTCCATTCTTCCCAGGTTCGGTTTTTTCAAGTATATCAAATATCTGAGGAGTTAGTATATATCTGCCCAAGACAGCAATATTCGATGGAGCTTCACTGACTTTAGGTTTTTCTACCATGCTTTTAACTTTGTAAGTTCCGTCCTCAAGTGGTATACCATCTATAATTCCATATTTTACAACATTCTTTTTATCAATAGCTTGCACTCCTAAAATAGGTGAATTGTATTTAGAATAGCAGTTTATTAATTGCTTAAGGCATGGGACCTTGCTGTCAACAAGGTCATCACCCAACAAAACTGCAAAAGGTTGGTTACCAACAAAAGCTTTTGCACAACTTATTGCATGTCCCAATCCTTTAAGTTCTTTTTGCCTTACATAATAAATATCAGCCAAATTGCATGTATCCCGTATTAATGGTAATAACTCTTCTTTGTTACTTTTTTTAATTTTATTTTCAATTTCATCAAACTTGTCAAAGTAATCTTCTATAGCTTTTTTATTTTTGTTAGTAATTATCAATATCTCTTTAATGCCAGAATTAACAGCCTCCTCCACAATATAATGTATAACAGGTTTATCCACAATAGGTAGCATTTCCTTGGGTATAGTTTTTGTAATTGGTAGAAATCTGGTTCCTAATCCAGCTGCTGGAATAACAGCCTTTTTTATTTCCATTTTATCAATCCTTTCTTAGTTTTTAATTTCACGTAAAACTGTGCTTATTTCTTAAGGAAGATAAAAAACAGGACTTAAAAAGAGTTCCTTCTTTTAAAAAAGTATAGAGCATATTTGTTGCATTAATATCAAATGATTATGTGAATTTTGTGTGATTGCATAAAATAAAAGCAATCAGCAAAAGTGCCAATTGCTTTTATTTTATAGGATATTTTATGATAAAACTTACACCTTTTTCCCTATTTACTGCTTTAATTTCGCCATTGTAAAAATCTATGATCTTTTTAGAAATAGCAAGGCCTAAACCAAAATTACCAGTTTTATCTTTATAAAGTTTATCGAAAATATGGTCGATATGTTCTTTGTCAATGTTTGGCCCGTCATTGTATATTTCAAGTACTGCATAGTCTTTTTCTTTTTTTAAAGATATGCAAATTTTTTCTTCCGCATATCTTTGTGCATTATCTAAAATATTCTCAATGCAGACTTGTATTTTATCTACATCGCCCATAATTGTAACGTCATCCAAGTCCAAATTCCACTCAATTTTGCTGTTAATAACTTCAAATCTGCTTATTATACGCAAAAGTAAATCATGTAAATTTATATAGGTATTTTTGCCGCTGTTTTCAAGAAGATAATCTAAAGTGTTTAAATATAACATCTGGTTAATCTTTTTTTCTAATCTTGTAGCTTCATCCTTTATTATTTCGGCGGTTTTTTCAATAGAATCTATATATACTCCGTCAATTATTGCTTCAGCGTGGCTCATAATCACCATAACAGGTGTTGTTAAATCGTGAGATATACTTTGCAAAAACGTCTTTTCTTCCTCATCGGCGCGTTTTAATTCTTTTTGCATTCTATTCATGGCTTTTGCCAATCTTCCTATTTCATCTTCGCTTTTAATTTTAATCGGTTCGCTCCAATCTTTATGGGCTATTTTTACTGTATAGTTTTCAAGTTCTTTTAAGGGCTTCGAGATATAATTTGCAACAATTTTTGCTGCAAAAAAGCCAATAACGATAAATATAAGTCCTATTATAATTACCATGTATAGCAGAGTGTCATTTTTTATATTTGGCATATATGATATCAAATATGATTTCCCCGTGCTGCCGTATTCAATAGAGCTTATTATAAATAAAAATTGCACATTATTATAGACTTCTTTAAATTGCTTTTCATGGATGTTGTCGCCCTTTATAAAACTAGTCATCCATATTTTTATGGCTGTATCATTATGTCCTGGAGGTGGCGGAGGTGGGGGTACTCCTCTTTTATTGATATCTATTATCGATATCCTATTGTTGTCGTCTATATTCACAATAAAATTGTCGCTGTTTCTAAGATTCTTTATCTTACTAAAATTGCTTAAAGGTTGATTAAAATCGTTGCTTTTTAGCAGTGCCTCATGCACAACTTTCAGATCTTGCATTTTAGCATTTTCATCCATCTTTCTAAAAGCAAACAAATACAAAATTGAAGTACTGCAAATTATAATTAAAATTACCACTGAAAAAGTCACCCATATTCTCATTGTCAATGATTTAAATCTAAAGCGCTTCATGATTTTTCCACCAATCTATAGCCATATCCATATACGGTTTCAATTTTTAATTTATTGAGCTTTTTCCTCAACCTTCTAATTGTATCATCAATCACTCTGTCTGACCCAAAATAATCTTCGCCCCATACTTTATTTAAAATTTGTTCTCTTGATAGCAAAATATTTTTGTTTTCAACAAAATAGTTTAAAAGCTCAAATTCTTTGTTGGTAAGCTGGATTTCATTATCTCCATCAAAAATTGTTCGCTGTCTTTTGCTGATTCTGTAGTTACCTATGTTTACGTCGTTTTCAGCTTTTTTCTCATTATTTCCATAGATTCTCTCCATAAGTTTATTAGTTCTGATAACAAGTTCTCTTGGTAAAAAAGGCTTAGATAAATAGTCGTCACTTCCTAACTCTAATCCAACTACCCTGTCAAGCTCTTCATTTCTTGCAGATATAAATATTACAGGGGTATTTTGATTATATTGCTTAATTGCCTTAATCAATTCATAGCCATCTATATCCGGCAACATTATATCCAGTATCCAAAGGTCCGGCAAATCTTTTATTCTTTGCATTGCAGAATTTCCATCCAAAAAAGTAGTAACTTCATAGCCTTCTCGTTGTAAATATTTTTCAAGTAAAACATTAAGGCTTTTTTCATCTTCTACAAGATAAATTTTTCTTGGCAAGATTTTCACCTCCATATTTAAGGTATAACATAAAATAATCAAAAAGTTTTAAATAAATTATGTGAAAAATGTGTTCTTCACTATTTTCAAATTAAATGCATCAAATTTTTCAAAAAAGTGTGTATATACATAATAAAAACCATTCATCACAAAAAAAGTCTTACAATAAAAATACAAAAAGGCAGATACTTTTTGCATCTGCCTTTTCACTTTGTCGTGGCGGCTTTTAATATTCCTGATTCGGACCTCCTAAAATTTCAATAAATAGATAAACTTTGTCAGAATCTGGATTGTACTATTTTTAATAAGCACCTCCACAACAATCTTCCATGTATTTGATTTGGTATCAATATCAATATCGTACTGGTTTTTTTGTTTTAACTCCCTTTTTTTCTTGTTGTATTTAATTATTAATGAGCCAACTTTTGTCTTATTGGGTTTTTGAAAATTTTTTGTTGACCTAATATTTCCTATATGCTAATATAGGAATATAGGAGGTGAATCCCATGGCAGAAAACATCTATGAACTCCGCGCAGAATTTTTTAAGGCCC
>Ga0208430_10067_pt1 | contig 30769 bp, 36 predicted proteins | sample Wag42014_10_12_FD_187329 | JGI IMG/M metagenome (GOLD analysis project Ga0208430, IMG submission 187329) | Deep subsurface shale carbon reservoir microbial communities from Ohio, USA - Utica-2 Time Series 2014_10_12 (SPAdes) (version 2) ...
GCTCTACCTCTTTTCTGCTTTACTATTTTCGTTATGAACATATTCAACTATATCGCCAATATCACAGTGAAACTCTTCACAAATTTTTCCTAAAACTTCCATAGTTACATTTTGATTTTTGCTTAGGCGAGCTAACGTTGATGGAGTAATTTCAACCGCATCTCGCAGTGCAGTTTTGTTCATATTCTTATCAATGAGTATTTTCCAAAGTTTATTATAAGAAAAAGCCATTTTTATCCCTCCCGGAACTAAAAGTATCTTTTAGAGTATATTACATACACCCTATTGTATCATATATTCTCTTTATAGTTAAGCTGATTTATAATACTTCTTATAAAATCAAAGTTTACTCTGCTAAACCGTTGAATCGCTATTGATCATGCTGCTACTTTGAACTGTAGTTTTAACAGCAATCTTGTCAACTCACCACGTTTTTGCCAGCAATCGTATCAACTCACCACGTCAATATCCATATCATCTTCTTAATTATCTAACATGCCTATCTTGGATAAGTCCCAACAAAGCAAAAATCCGTGATTATCCTTCCGGCTTATAACCAGACCTCAAATCACGGAAAGTCCTTGTTTACTGACCTTTTCACACTCTTATTTCTCTACCCTCGACATCAATACTACCGTCTCGACGGTATTACCTTTGTCCCACAAAAGTTCCTGTATTTCATGTCCATCTTTATAAACAGGAAAGTTAAAGGATATCGATTTTAAAGGTACTTCTGCTTCATCACGGGTATATATCTGAATTTCTTTAATTAAGGAAGATACAAGAGCTTTTCGTTCTTCGTCGCTTATTCTATCATAGACTTTTTCAAAATTAATCATAAGTTTATAAACATTATCCAAGGTGATTGCATCACGCTCAACAGATTGTCGTCTTAACTTTGCATCTTCTATTTTTTCTTCTAACTCCACAATAATATCATACAGACCATCTAAACGAATAGTCATATCATGCAATTTTCTCTCCCGATAACGGGTGTCTTCTGGCAGGGTGTCAATTTCATTTTCCAATCGAGCTTTATTTAAATCAACCTCTCTTAGCTTAGTTTCATAATTTTTAATCTCTTTATCAATATTTGTTGTATCAATCTGAGTACCAATTCTTGCTTTTACTTCCTTTGCAAATGTTTCATTACTAACCAATTCTCTGATTGCCTCAATTACAATAGGTTCAATGTCAGTTTTCTTAAGCATAGCTTTGTAATCACAATTTCTGCCGCGTACCGCGCGATTACGGCTACATACATAATAGTAAACTTCTTTATATGTGCCGTCCTTATTTGTCCATGCATGTTTATTGGTATACATTGGACCGCTACAACCAGGACACTTCAAAATACCTGTTAATAAATGTGCCCGATCCTTACCTACCTTTGACGGCTGTTTTACTCCTGTTTCAATTCTTTTTTCACGAACCTTATTCCATAATTCTTCACTAATAATAGCTTGGTGCTGCCCATCTGCCAGAATATAATCTTCTTGTTTAGTTTGACGATACTCATTTTTTGTCCCTTTCACTTTTTCTCTAGCTCGTCTACCAAAAGCAATTTTCCCACAGTAAATAGGATTGTCTAAAATCATCCTTACAAAATGGCCACTCCACTCTTTTAGTGTTCCATTTTGCCTTTGTATTTTTTTAATCCCTTGTAAGTTAAGATATTTTGCTATTCCTCCATACCCTATATCTGAATTTGCAAATTTATCATATATTAAGCGAATTACCTCTGCTTCTTCCTCTTGAATAAATAGCATTTTATCCTTCAAATAGTAGCCATACGGAGCAAATCCACCATTCCAACCACCTTGCCTAGCTTTTTCCTTACGCCCATTCATGGTCTGCTCAATGATGTTTTCTCTTTCAATTTCAGATACCGCTGAAAGAACTGATATAAGTAGTTTTCCACTTGTCTGCGATGAATCAATGCCTTCTTCAATGCATATGAGGTTTATTCCAAAGGATTGTACAAATTCTAATGAATTTAAGATGTCAGCAGCATTTCTTCCAAATCGGGATAATTTATAGACTAATATATAGTCAATTTGTAACCCATTTTCAATATCTGACAACATTTTTTTAAAAGCAGGTCGGCCTTCAATGGATTTTCCCGACTTTCCAGCATCTTCATAGATATCTACTATCAGCATTTCTTCTCTATCCGCAAAGCGTTTCAAGCTATTTATTTGACCATCTAAGCTAAATCCATCCACCTGCATCTCTGTACTAACACGAGGATATAGAACACATTGCTTTCCACTTCTATTCATAATCCTACCTCCTGACCTAAATTTATAATCTTATAGATGAAAAATATCATTATGTAATGTGCTGTGTAAACTACACAGCACAGTCTATGTCTTTTAAAATTTCAGCTCCATGCTTTTCTACCACGCTTGCCAATGTGTTCATAAAGACATTGAATTCTTGAGATTGTGGCTGAAAATCTTTTTCTTTAGGAGCAGCCTTGTTAGTAGTTGTATCTTCTGATACCACTTTGATTTTTTCCATCTGTAAACACCTCCGTGATTACATAACTCAATTATAAATAGGTTTTAAGTATATGTGAAATGTGTCGTTTTCTTGTTCCGAGCTAACATTTTAAAAAAGGCATATTTATAGGCTCTTTAATCCTATACTGATTTTGAGAGCCTTATTTATACAAGAAATTTCTTTCTCACTTATCCTGCCAACATATATTTTCAATCGCTTTTTATCTATTGTAATGATCTGTTCTAGCAATACTATTGATGGAGCTGATAGCACGCAATGACCTTTAAATAGGCAATGAGTTGGCAGTCTAGCTTTATAATAAGTTTTCCCCGTGATTACAGCTACAATGATTGTAGGTCTAAATCTATTACCTATATTTTTTTAAATCACTAAAACCGGACGATATCCTCTTTACTCCGATCCAATTACATGTTTCAAATTAGCATAGAAAATATCTCCACGTACAATGCAGTTCTATATTTCTCATCTCCTTTCCGTATAACAAGAAATATTTGAATCATCATTTTTTAGTAAAATCAGACGGCTGTTGGCACAGCTCCACGGGAGTTTAACCCTATCGGCGTTCTTCCGAAACCCTACCCATTGCCTGCGACGCTTTCAACGCTCGGACTGTGGCTATAAGGGAGTATCATTATCCCATTTATATGTCTTCGCCCGTAAATTGCCACATTTACTTTGTTACTTGATATTTTTCGCTCTCCCTGGATAGAGGTCATGGCGTATAAGTAGCTTGGCTCAATATAAATGGAATGTATCCGTTTTACTTTATGCTGCAAAGTCGTTATCTGACCTGCGTTCTTTGTCAAGGAACAGTTGCCACATGGCAGGAAATCTATAAATTGGAAGAACGGAAAGGGGTGCGTACTTCCCTTATGGATTTACCTGTTAAGCGATATTGAAAGTCAATATTTTGGTAATCAGTTTGGTTTCCAATCTGCGACGTAATGCCTCATCCACACATAAATGCAAATTACCACTTTCATCGAAAAGCTGTCTTGTGGATAATGCAGCAATGTAACCGCCATAATGTTTCAAAACGTCATTGATGGCATCCACATCGCCACTTGCAGCCAATACGATGACAGGATAAGAAACCAGACGATTACCTGATGTCTTATTATTCATTGGTATCTCCCTCCATAAATTTTTTTAGCTGTTGCAACGTTCTCGTCCTTTGGTACTGGACAGTGGCACGGAGCATATTAAGCTTATCCCCGATTTCTCGGTCGGAGAGCTCAAGGAAGTAGGAAAGCAGAATAACATCTCGTCTTCTCTCCGGCAAGCGCTCCAATGCCTTGGCAATGATATCATCAGTCACAGCGACATCAAGACCTAAAGCATTGAAAATCTGCTCGGTAGCAAAGTATTGATCCTCCGTATAAAGCTGCTCCAGTTGCTTTGCTGACAAATCGGAAAAGGATACTTCCCGGCTACGCTGTCGTTTCAGTTCATCATAGAAGTCCCTTGCCTCATGCTTTAGTATCTTTTTGCAGAAACTGTCAAAGGCGTGTTGCTTGCTTTGTTCGTGATTATTGGGTTTCACATTCTCACCCCCTTTCGGGCGGTGACTCCGCTGCTCCCCTTTCGCCACTATTACGGTGAGAATATTGAAAATGCAAAACTTACAGAAAAATTTCCGAGATTTTTTTAAATTAAACGCAAAAATACCCGGCTGAAAGCACAGTCGGGCATGAGTAAAGCAATTAATTATTAAGTAATATTGTATATGTTTATATACGTAGCGATAATATATTGCTTGAAGATATAGGCCTTTTTGATAAGCAAGTTTTAGATGAACAGTAATAATAAAAAATAGACACAGCACACCCCTTTACATCGTCCTGTCTCTAAAAATCATTTTTTGGAAAAACCGACGACTAAGTTTTATTTTTTTATAAAATCAAAAGTATTTTAGAGTGAATATAATTTCAATTAGACGGTAATCCCAGACACTATATCGATAGAAAAAGCCGATAATATATGATTATGAAAATCACATATTATCGGCTCTGCGTCTAAGCATCTGGCTCTTTGATAACTGACATGTTAAATTCTTGTATATGTACAAGAGTTTCTTGTTTACATTTTGGGCAATATAGTGGAAAACACTTTAATACTGTATCTTCCCTTATACGGATTCTCGTTTTATTGGCGCAGATAGGACAACATACCCATTTTGGTTTTTGCAACTAGTCTTCCCCCCTTTTTTATTTTCTCCAGTATGATTTTCGTATTTAATAAAATGTCTAAAATATCATTTTAAATTAGTGTAGATTGCAACACTTTATTCTATCACTATATAATTTGTACACTATAACATCTAAAATTGAGAAAATATTTAAGGTACATATATTAACCATAATCATGAAGTATCACATAGGCTTTTTGCTTTATTTTAGTTTTTGCAACCAAGAGACTCGAGTGTTTCGATCATTTCTTCATCGAAGTAACCACTATTCTAGCTTGAATAGACTCGAGAAAAGAAATAGATTGAGTTTACCCGATCAAGGTTACAGATTAGTTTTCAAACATTAAATTTACTTGATTTTGGATATAATTATCTATATAGTAATGTTAGTTTTGTATAGAAGCAAGATAAATACCAGCCAAAAATATTTCTGGAGTAACAGTTAAGTCTGCAAACCTGATTCTATTTACTCTCTTCATTAAAAGTAAATTATGATACTAGTAATGTGGACCCTTTGTCAAGGACATTTAAAAAAAGGCTCTCATGAAACATCTAATAAATATTGCTCTCTGTAACTAACAGGGGGCAATTTTTTTAGGTTCCATTGACCACGCTCATGATTATAATAATCAATATAATCATCAACGACAGCACGTAATTCATGAATATTTTTACAGTGATGATAGTTCATATCATCTTTTAAGTGGCCGAAGAATGATTCCTGAGGTGCATTGTCCCAACAGTTACCTCTTCGTGACATAGATTGTCCAAGGTTATTAGCGGCTAATTTCTTATGGAATTTTGGGCTCGTGTAATGAACGCCTTGATCTGAATGGACAAAGGCTTCCTCATGCAAGGCATGACCATGGGCATGCATGAGTTGATCAATCGTATTTAGTGAAATATCTATTTTCAAATTATCTGAAACATAGTAAGCGAGAATTTCCTTTGTTGCGCCATCTTTTATCGTCGACAAATAACCCATGAACCCGTTGGCTCCAGGTAAATACGTGATGTCCGTCAATAAAACTTTCTTACTGACACCTTGATCAAACTGACGCTTGAGTTTGTTTTCGACGGTACAGTGCTCTTTCGTTGCTTTTGCCATGCGTTTGTATGGATTCGCTTTGCGAATGGGGCAAATAATCGAATACTTTCGCATAAGTCTCTGAACCTTTTTACGATTCACGATAATCTTTAACTTGTTATTGAAGTACATGACGATGCTACGAGATCCTTTATCATATTTGCGGTAATGATAAGCTTGTTCAATTTGCTTTTTCCACATGAGATCCATCGTTTCATTTGCTTCCCTTTGATCAGCGCTGTTGAGGTAATTGTAGTAGCCAGAACGCGACACACCTAGTAGATCACACGCATCAACAATCGTTCCTGTATAGGATCCATTTGTTTTCATGTGATGGATACGTTCGAAAACATCACTTGGACGTTCGCTTCTTTCTTGCCTCCTTTCGCTCCATTCTGATTTTTTTAACAGATTATTCTCTTCTTCCAAAAGCGTGATCTTCGATTGTAACTTCTCGATCTGTTGTTCTGGCGTTAAGACAGATTTTCTAGGGCGGCCTAAGTTTTCAACCCGTGTATCTTTTAGAGCGGACACCCCGTGTTCACGATACTTATTTCGCCATTTCTTGGCGAATGATTTCATTCTGTACTCACCCAGTACTTCCGGATCAAATCCTGATTCAGAGAAGATTTCTTTCATTGTTAAACCGTTGAGCGATTCTGACACAAAATGTTGTTTAAACTCATCCGTGTAAGTAATACTTTTATCTGATACTCTTTTGACATAAGGATTAGATGCAAGTGTTTGTATCTGTTCATGTGTAAATGTTCGTTTCGTCATAAGTAGCACCCTTTCTGCATAGTGTGAACGTGAAGTATGGAACGGGCTTGATGAAGTTGGCGAATAGCGTGACTCAGTGTGTATTGACTGTCAAAAGAAGAAGCGACAGCGACTTTTGATAGTCAATATACACTGGGTTATCATGAAGAAGCCACTTCAAGCCCACTGACTGTGTTTTGATTTGAGTATAACAAAATAGCCCCTAAAGAGGGAGACTTTATTTTAGTGTCCATTCTTTAGGGTCCATTTTATAGTGTAATTCCATTTATAATTAATATCGCAATAATTAATCCAGTAATCCCAACACTAGTTGCACTATATATCCAAAGTTTTGCTCGATTAAACTTTAGTACTTTAGCAATAACACCTATTGTCCAAACACCTGCTAAAGGAGTTAACAAAAGTATAACCCATGCACCATGCTTTTCCATGCGATTTTCCCATTTTCCATTTAGACTTTTTTCCATGATTTTTTTCATGAAATTAAATTTCATTAACCATTCATAGCATATATCCACAAACGGAATAACCATCCAATTTCCTAGTGAAGCCCATAAAAAAGCGTCAAACCAATTTAGCCCCGCTGCAAAACCTGCAGGTATTGCAATATAAATTTCAAAATAAGGAAAAAAACCTATGAACCAAGTTGAAAATGCTGCTCCAATATACTTAATAATTTCCAAAATTAAACCTCCAATCAAGTTTATTTAATTTTTAACTACAAACACCTTTCCAAAAATATCTCCATAAATGATCCAATTTTTCATTCCAATTTTGATTTGCTAATGAATCAATATATAAGTTTTCCAACAACATACGATATACACTTATGGCAGACGTTATCTCTTCTTCTGCCAACATTTTTTGTTTAGCACAATCAATAAAAATTCGTGATACTGTGTCGTCAATAAAATTATCATATTTTGCTAATAATTTATCTACAAGCGACAACAATTCACTGCTAGATAAAATTGCAACGCGCTTGCTGAACGCTATCTCATCAGCAGTTAAAAAATCACTTTCTAGACAGACAGTTTTAAGCAAAATAAAAAGTTGTTCATCTAGTGGTTTATCCCTCTCTACTTCAAGCAATTGTTTTATAGCAACGATATATTTATCTAGTATTTTTTCACAGGAAATAGTAAATATTTCATTTTTTCCACTGTAGTGGGTATAAATAGAACCTTTCTTAATGCCAACTTGCTTTGCTAGATAATCAACAGAAGTTCCTTCAAATCCATTTGCACCAAAGGATTTTATAAATTCTTCAATAATTAAATCTTTTGTTTTCATAATTCACCATCCTAAATACTAACTACCGGTAGTTATCATTTTATACTAGGTGATTCCATTTGTCAAGTAATAGTAGTGATTTGCATCTTACCCTTACGGATAACCTAATCTATGTGGAATCATCTATGAATAGCGTTAGTTTCTCATATTGAAAATTAAACAAAGTTTCGGAATTAGATAAATCTAATTCCTCTATAGATTGCAATTTGAATAATACTGACCCGAGTGTAAATGTAAAAAAGAAGAATTCTTTGCATGAGTGTTTAATTATTTTGACTGGGTGAGGCCTTTAAAAGATAAAAAGCCACTTCTTCTATGTATATTTAGAAAAAAATCTATCCCTGTGTCTCTATTTAAAGATAGTTAGTATCCGTATATAATCAGATTTTACTTTTGATTACTAATTTATTTATAAGAGCTAATTTTATTTTCTACATTTAATAACTACCTCGTAACTTATACCATTTTCTTTTAGAGAAACTATTAGTCAATTTAGCACTTATTTACTTGGCAAGCAGGGCAAGGTGGTACACACCTTGCATTTTTGCTTGTTGGGGAGTATCCCCAATCCCCCATTGAACACACAATAAATTGTGTGGCTACGCTCCCTTTGGGAGCTAAAAAAACACAGGAAAGATTATCTCTGTTCCTGTGTCTTTTCTTTTCTATCACGTTCAAAATCTTCGCCTAAAAGGCGATCAACATTTGCCTTTGCAGTCAGGATATTTTGCTTTTCTTTTTTTATGGAATGGTACTTTGCATAGGCTTTCTTCTTTACAGAAAGTAATTCAGAATACTCTATTTGTAAAGCCTTAACAGTAGGTAATTTATTGTTCTCCAAGTTGTCAAAAGCCACCTTTGCCGCTTTATGCAAAAGTAAATCGGCAGTATGTTCTTCATAGAATTTATTAGAGTATCCTGACTTACGGTAAGCCGTGTAAACCTCACGGGTTTTTGAATAGTTGATGATATGAGTTTTAAGACTTGCTATCTCCGTGATACGCTTTTCGGCAGCTTTAATTTGAGCTGATAAATAATTAAAATTATCCGTTATATCCTGTGCTTTTTTCTCTAAATCCTCATAGGCAAGCAGATTATTTTCCGTTAAGTAATTGATGGTTTGTGCCATCTGTTTGAGGTTAAAGATCTTTGCCCACCGTTCATAGCCAGCACCTTTTCCAGCCTGTAATTTTGCCTGTATATCCACTAAAAGATTGACATGAGATTTCTGTTTTCCCACAGTTTTCTTTCTAATTTCAAAAGACTTTTTGCCACTTATAACTGCCTCGATTTCATCTTTAGAATATCCCTCGCCAAGAGAACGCAGACGGATAAATTTTTTCTGTTCTTTACCTTTGAAAGCAAGGTGCTTTCCATTTTTAATCTCGTATCCCGCTTCCTCCATCTGTGATAAAAATATTTTAAAATTAGCAGGCTTTTTTTCAAGGATTTTATCAATGGTTTGTCGTAACATTTCAGAGTGCGAGGCAGGCTTTTTATCTCCAAGCCATTTACCATAATGACTTTTTCCACGTTTCGGATTTTCAATAATCGATAATCCACTTTCAAGACAAAGGCTGTCAGATATTTTTCTCACAGCTTTACCCGAGCCTAAAAAATCTCTGAACTTTTTGGTGCAGTCCAGAGATGTAGAATTATAGATTATGTGATTGTGAATATGAACCTTATCAACATGAGTGGCAACTATAAAGGCGTGTTTTCCTTTGGTAAACCTCACACCTAACTCATAGCCAATTTTATTGGCAAGCTCTGGTGTAATTTCTCCCGGCTTAAACGACTGGCGTATCTGATAGGCTATCACATCATTTTTTTGTTCTCTGCCCGTAATGTCAGAATATATTTTCTTAGATAAAAGAAATTCTCCCTGTACGGTTTTTGGGTCACATTCGTAAGAGCTGATGTATTCACCATCATTTGTTTTGCCAGGATTTTTTGCATAATCTGTACGATCCCTAAGGCAATTAGCAATGGATTTCCCCTTGTTTTGATGCATGGAAATAAAGCGTGTGGTAGCGATAGTTAAACCTCCTTTTGCAAATAAAATACCACTTAGATGTATCAATCTAAGCGCCTAAATGTTAAGAGGATAAGTATTCATTTGTGATATGATATAGAAAGTCTAATACTTCATATAAATACGAGATACCTTCTTTTAATGAAAGATAGTCGATTGAATGACCGCTTGTAAAATATAAGTCGTTATCGATGCTTATCAAATATCTCCATACATCTGCGTTTTGGTCTGTTTGTTTTTCTGAAGGGATTTTTCGTTCAAATTCTCTTTGGTCAGCTTCTTGAATTTCTTTGAGTAAAAGCCTAACTTTAGACAAACTTATACCCTCTAATGAATATAGTACAAAGTTTTCTTTGTACTTTTTGACATCCTTAATAGCAGATTCATTATTTATAAAACCGTCAATAACTTCTTTCTTCACTTCATCCCAAAGGGCAAGCAAATTATGCCCTCCTTTTGGCAACCTTCCAAAGCATCGCAAATGGATATGCTTTAATGAAATTTCCAAGCTGTGACGATAAGAAAACAATATAGGGAATATGTATGTATCTAAAGTTTTAGGAGTTCCATTTTCTATTGCTAATTTGACCAAATCATCAGCACTATTTTTGTACCCCTCTCGCAGGCCATATAGTGCAAGTTCTTTGCTTTGCCATCCAAAGTGTGCTGATTGTTCCATGTTACCACTTTCGCAAAATATTTTCATACTTCTATCTCCCCCAAGTTAGCTTTCAATATCATCAAAAATATCCATAACTTTGGTTTCGATCTCATCTAAGATTTCTTTAATGTATTGTGAAACAACTGCATAATCTTCAATTATCCTTTTCAACTGAAAGGCTGGATGATGTTTCAAATTCATATCAAAATCACTAATTACAGCAACATTTGGAGAGTTTCTATGTGTCATTTTATTTCTAAGGTTATTAGCAAAGGAATGATTACCTTTCCATTCTCCTTCACAATCGGAATCATCATCTTGTTCTATATAATCATAAATTTCTTTTGCCTTAGTTTTGAAACTATCGCTATGATTGTTTACAGGATTAAATATCTGTTTGTAATATACCTTTTCTTTAAGAATGTTAATATTATAAAAAAGTCTATATAACTGCGCTAACATATCCCATAAACTTGAAGTCCGAAATAGAGCATTTTCAATATAATAAAAGGCAAGTTTTTCTTCTTCGGTATCTCAATATAAGCTGTATTAAACTGTCTATATCCATTTGGTTTAAGTGTTCCAAAAATATCTCTGATGATTTGCTCTTGCCAATCTATGAGTTCAAAAGGCTTTCCTGACCATTTACCTTTGGTATGGCTTAAGCACTCAATAAAGTTGACCGCATAGTCTGCAGAATCTTTATCGTAATAAGAGTCCTTTGCCATAAAAGCTGTCGGTTTATATTTCTTCAACTTTCTAATATGCGGTCACCTCCTTACAAGCATAAAAATAGAACTGCATCAAGCAAGCCTTATCATTCTATCCATACGAGAAACAGAGCCAATTTTGGCACTGTCCTCTGTTACTATTTAGTTGTGTTCTAACAATAGGATTGCAAGCGCAATTTCTGCATCCTCCTCCACAGGCTCAATATCCCAGCCTCGGTCATAGTTTGCAATAATCTTTCCGTTACGCTTAAGCATCAGCTTAGAGATGCGTCCTTCGTCAATGCCAAATTTCGAGCCTTTCTCATAGCACTTTACCCAGTAATGGATGATGCTGTCATGAACTTTGATGCTACCTTCTTTCCACATGGCTTTATTCCTCCTTACCGGTCAGAATGAAACGGGAATAAGCCCCAATGTTATCTGCAAGGTAAAGAAGTAACTCGTCATATCCTTCCCTCAGAGCGATCTCCTGTACTTTTCGTACATCAAACATATTGGTTTCACCTGTGTCACGAATAGCAAGAATCTGTTGTTTTATCTTATCTGTCATCGTGAATCCTCCTGCACAGGTCTTCGCCAAAAGCTACTGAAAGGCTGGAGCCTGAATCCCAACGCACCATAATAGAACCAATATCGTCAACTCCTACAACTGTTCCTTTTGGTTTCTCTTTTGGTTTAAGCTTTTGCAGGATGGAATTTGTTACTGCCTGCCTGCTGAAGATCATTCCTCCTGATACTTCAAATTCGGATGGGAATGATTCATCCTCCATAAACAAGATTCCATCGGCAAAGCCAAGTTCCACCGCTTTTCTTGCGTTAAACCAGCTTTCTGCATCCATTAGGTGCGATATTTTTGCCCTGGAAAGCCCGGTTTTCAGCTCATAAGCGTTGATGATGGATTCCTTTATTTCTTCCAGCATTGCGATAGCTTTCTCCATTTCTTCTGTATCACCGATGGCTATTGTCATAGGGTTGTGAATCATCATCATGCTGACTGGTGACATAAAGACGTCACCTCCGGCCATAGCTATGACCGAAGCGGCGCTGGCTGCAATACCGTCAATCTTTACCGTCACTTTGCCTTTGTAATCCATAAGCATGTTGTAAATTTGATTAGCTGCAAATATATCTCCGCCAGGGCTGTTGATCCAGATCGTTATATCACCCTCTCCGGACAACAGCTCTGATTTGAACTGCTTGGGAGTTACTTCGTCTCCCAGCCAGCTTTCTTCAGCTATTGGGCCGTCAATATATAATGTCCGGCTGCCATCATCGTTTTGTATCCAGTTCCAGAAGCGGCGAACCGGTTTTTGTTTTTGTGATTTGTTCAACTTTTGATCCCTCCGTTTCAGCATTGTTTTTACCTGCAAAGGCACCTGCATCGGCAAGCCTGGTCATGTTACCGTTAACAAGATACAGATCTCCGCCCAACTCCGCCGGAATCCGGTTCATGTCCTCAAGCTCGCGGATATCGTTAGCAGACATCCAGCCGTTCTGGCGAGCTACAGCATAACCATTCATGCGGCTTGCATAATCACCGCGCAGAAGGCCATCTACATTGAATTTGACAAAGTATGCCCGCTTCTCTGATGGTAAAAGCAGCGCTTTTTGGAGAGCCTGTTCCCAACGCACCACCCACGGGTCAAGCGTGTATTTAACAAATTCCAGAGATTGCTGTTCGATGTTTGAAAAGCTTGACTTTTCAAGATCTCCAACCATATGGGGAGGTACTCGGAATATCCGAGCGATTTCATTTATCTGAAACTTTCTTGTCTCTAAAAACTGTGCCTGTTCGGGTGGAATGCCGATTGGTTGAAACTTCATTCCCTCTTCCAGAACTGCAATGCGATGAGCATTGGCACTTCCTTGATAAACAGCGTTCCAGCTTTCTCGCACCTTTGCCGGATCCTTTAATACGCCGGGATGTTCCAGAACGCCACCCGGATTTGCTCCGTTGGCAAAAAAGGATGCACCATACTCCTCACAGGCAATAGCCATGCCTATGGCGTTCTTGGCCATAGCAATAGGGGAGTATCCAATCAGCCCGTCAAAACCGAGTCCCGGGATGTGAAGAACCTCCTCACTTCGTAGGTATATAAGGCCTGCTTTTGGATTAACCCTGCTCTCATCGCTGTCGCGCCGATAAGTGTAAAACAGTTCTCCATTTGGAGCCCTGTCTACCGTCATTTTGTTTGGCAAAAGTGGATAAAGCGCCAGCACTCGTCCGGAACCGTCCCTAATAATTTGAGCGTAAGCATTTCCCCATAAAAGAAGATGACTCATCAGTGTTTCTCGAAACACGAATGAAGTCATCTCAGGGTTTGGTTCGTCATGGAGTAAATAATAGAGCGGGTGGGTCAACGCTTTTTCTTTGCCACCGTCTTCTTTATAGCGGTACACATGAAGCGGAAGCCCGGCGATGGCTTCTGCAAGTATCCTTACACAGGCATACACTGCAGTTGTCTGCATAGCAGTCCGCTCATTTACAGTCTTTCCGCTGGATGTGCCGCCGAAGAAAAAGCTATATGCATTACCGAACAGGCTGTTTTTCGGCTTATCCCTTGCTTTGAACAAACGGGAAAATACACTCATATAATCAACAGCCCCCTTTCATCATAAATTGATCCGTTGTGTTCATCCCCGTCATGCCTTAACGCGCGGTCAAGCGCCATAATTAACGCTACCGCACCATCTATTCTCTCGGTGGATTTTTCTTTATCCGGCTTAATGTTTCCGGCGGGATCGGTTTTGACATAGATATTGTCCATCATCCACCGCAGTACTGGATTACCACCATGGGCGATGCGTTCTTCCAATGTCAGCTTCATCAACTCTTTTGTAGGCGGCGACATATCCTTGAAACCCTGACCGAATGGAACAACCGTAAACCCCAAAGCCTCGAGGTTTTGCGTCATCTGAATTGCGCCCCAGCGGTCAAAGGCTATTTCCTTAATGTTATATTTCATTCCGAGTTCCTCAATAAAGGTTTCGATAAAGCCATAATGCACGACGTTACCCTCAGTGGTATATAAAAAGCCTTGCCTCTCCCAGACATCATAAGGCACATGATCTCTCCGCACACGCTGATCAATATTCTCCTCCGGTATCCAGAAAAAAGGTAGAATCTGATATTTGTCCGATTCATCAAGCGGTGGAAACACCAGCACAAAGGCGGTAATATCGGTAGTAGATGACAGGTCAAGTCCTCCGTAACAGGTTCTGCCGCGCAATTTTTCTGCATCAACAGGAAACGCACACTTATCCCATTTATCCATTGGCATCCAGCGCACCGATTGTTTCACCCACTGATTTAAGCGGAGCTGACGGAATAAATTTTCCTCTGCAGGATTTTGCTTGGCATTTTCACAAGCCACCCTCAATTTTTCGATGTCGACTGTAATGCCCAGTGACGGGTTAACCTTTCTCCATACCTTTTCACTTGTCCAGTCATCGGTATCGGCTGCGCTGTAGATAACAGGGTAGAAAGTCGGGTCTATCTTACGCCCTTGAAGAATATCCTCAGCCTTTTGATGTACTTCCCAGCAGATGGAATTGCGGTCGGTGCCAGCAGTCGTAATCAGGAAAAATAACGGCTGCTTCCTTGCATCGCCAGATCCGTGAAGCATTACATCATAAAGATCCCGGTTTGGCTGGGCATGAAGTTCGTCAAATACCACACCATGGACGTTTAGGCCATGTTTCGTATATGCTTCCGCTGAAAGCACCTGATAAAAACTGCCTAACGGTTTATATACCAGCCGCTTCTGTGACAACATTGGTTTAATTCGAGATTTTAATGCCGGACACTGTTCCACCATATCTACTGCAACGTCGAAAACTATGGATGCCTGCTGACGATCAGACGCACATCCGTAAACCTCGCCGCCATGCTCGAAATCACCGCAGGTAAGATATAAAGCAATTGCCGCTGCAAGTTCGCTCTTACCCTGCTTTTTTGGAATTTCTATATAGGCAGTGTTAAACTGCCTGTATCCATTAGGTTTCAAGATTCCGAATATGTCCCGGACAATCTGTTCCTGCCAGTCAATTAATTCAAAAGGCATTCCATACCATTCACCCTTGGTATGCTTCAGGCAGTTTATAAAAGTAACAGCGGCATCCGCCGCTTCCTTGTCATATCGAGAACCTTCCGCCATAAACTTTGTTGGTTTATACCGTTTTAACTTCCGCAGCTTTGCCGCCTCCTTTCCTAAAATTGAGCAAGAAAAAAGGAACCTCAGGGATGAAGTTCCTCTCGTTAGTGGATTTCTATGAAGCCTGTTACGTTATTACTGTTATCGTTTGCCTGTCAGGATAAACTCGGCATATTCTTTCTTGTGTTCATTAAGAAATACCACCAATTCATAAAAACCATTTTTGTATGCCGCCTCCTGCACTCTTGGCAAGTCAAACATATTGCAGACACCGCTGTCCCGTATGACAATTATCTGCCGGTAAATCTTATCAGTTATCAGATTCTCGTTACCCATGTCCTACACCTCAGACTTCTCTGCCGCTGAATCTGAATCGCGTACCGCTTTATTGAGAACTGAAATATCAAAACCCGCGTCTATATATCCCTGCCGAATCACCTCGTAATAGTAACGGCTCGGTGCTCCCAGTGGTCTGCCTTCATTCATGATATACACCATTGCGGACACCCACTGTCCTTTGAAACGCACCTTAACCGTTTCTTTCCGGTATAAAAGCGGATAGCCTTCATATCGGTCCAGCGCTTCCTCGTCATTAGGCATGATTCTCCAAAGCAGTACCGGTACACTTTCACCTTTTTGTTTTTCTATTGTCGCTACTGCGCCGCCGTTCCCACCTCGGAACAGCAACCGATAGCCTGTGAGTTTTGCACTCCCCAGCACCTTTGCCGTCGGGCAGCGGTATGCCATCTGCTTCAAATTCAGGTTGCTGCCGTATGCTAAATATATTGTTCCTTTTTCTTTGCTCATAGTATCATCCTCCTTGTGTTTACCGCAGGCAGGGGCGGCTCTCCGCCCCCAGCGTCCGGTTATCTATGCTGCCCAAAACCGCCATGCCGCGTTTCCATCGAGGTGTTTGCAAAGGTGCTCCCGGCAGTTTTTGAACTCGTCGCCGATAAGCCCTATGCGGTTGAGGTATGTCCGCATGGCAAACTTCTCGTTTTCAACTTGCGGCTTTTTGCTGGAAGCGCATTTTTGTGTTAACGCCTGATGGTTTAGGGCCAATGCAAGCACTATGTAGCTTCTGATTTTCCCCGCATGAAGTTCACTGTTAAAGCCTCGAAGCTCAATCGTCCCGTTGCCATTGAAAAAACTGTGCAGGTTCAAAAAATGGTACCTGCTGTTGTGGTAATGGGTACTTCTGCTTTCGCTGTAACCTTCGTACCATATACTTTCAATCGCCGCCATGGTTTTGGGCTTACGCCGGTTCATCTTCTCAACCAGTGCTGCATCCATCTTTTTGCAAAACCGCATCCTGTCCGGTGCAATCTGCAATGCCTTATAGAAAAGGTCATTCTTGCTGGCGATAATGTTAATATAATTACGGATGCTTCGCGGTGTGTGGTCTGCACCGTCTATATGGATATGAATTCCACAGCTTGTGTTTACAAAACCTCCAGCCTTGCGAAGCCTCCTTATCAATTCCTGCAGGGTTTCAATGTCCTCGCGGTATGTCAGTATCGGGCTTACCAACTCGACGCTATATTCCCGGCCAGCCGCCACAATCCTGCCGTTTTCCTTTTTCTGAGTCCGGATGCTCCCGTCGCTCATGAATTTCCATATCCGTCCATCCGGTGCAATAACCTTTTGGGTATCGTAATAATCTCCGCTGGATTCAACCCTCCCTCCAAGAAAAGCTGCTGCAGTTTTTGCCGCTTGTTTTCTTGTCATCCCCGTCAATTCTACCTCGATTCCAAATCTCGTTGTAAGCATTGCGCTTTCTCCTCGCTTTCTCTGTGTTTTTTGCCCTTTGGCAGTGTACATTAGGCCATTGAAAACACAGGATAGCAAGGCAATTCTGCGTGAGTTTCCACTGGATTTTGAACAATTTTACACATCTTGAATTGTGTACATTTACAGCTTTCTGATCACATCTATACCATAGGCTACACCCAAAGAAGAACCGCAGTCCCAGTTGATATGAACAGTTCCGATATCATCCACGAAAGATACTGTTCCTTGGTCTCCCGGTTTCAGCTTAGAATACGGATCATCCATACAGATAAGCTCAACACGTGTACCCGGCGGATACTGCTCTTTAATGCGAAGGACTGTTTCTTTTGAAGGGAAGCCCCTTGCACTCATAGTTCGTCCTCCTCTCCAGAATAATATGCGGCATACTTTGGGTAATCTCTACCATCCGGCATTACCAACACTCCATCAGACCGTCCCCGCTGCTTAACCAGCAGGCAACGCCACACTCCATCCTCATTAACGTGACAAAGCCCTTTATTTTCCTCAATGAAAATGCGATCAACACATAGGTCGGCAACGAAGTTATCATAATCAATCTTTGATAGCTCGATAGTTTTTACAACTACAAATCGTTTTCTCGTCTCATACCGATGCGGCACTTTTAAATCCTCTATTCTAAACGGATGCTTGACAAAGAAGGCGGTGCTATGAAAATCATTCATTTTCGTCCACCGCCTTTGCTCTGCCTTTCCGATACGCCCCGTTACCGGACAGCCTTGAAAGTAACACCTTGCGTTCAGTTTTGAAGTTATCACCTATAAACCCCAACCTAAGCAGGAAACAGCGAAAAGCATATTTTTCATTATCTGTTGGTTTTTCTTTTCGTAGTACTCGCTTCTGTAATTTTGCCTGTTCTGCCATCTGCTTTGCCAGCGTTATATATGTCTGCACCTCATCGGCATTTAGGGTCGCGTTCCAGAAAGAGAAGGAAATCTCATCATTTTCAGTTAATACTTCAAGTTCCCGTTCAATCGACATCGCTTTCTTTATCAATGTCTCTTTGCTGGCCAGCATATTATTTAGGTTTTCAAGGCTAATCGCGCTAAAGCCCTCCAACGAAAGAGTAATTGTCATGGTCCCCTCTGCTGAAAAGCCCTCCACATTCAACGTGTCAATAACAGGACGGATGCTTTTTATTTCATCAAGACTGATTTTCGGCGAGTGAACCACACTGTCCCTGCCAACCGTCCATCTGTCAGCAGATTTCTCGTCGTTAACCTCATACATAAACCCTGGGGCTCCAGTATAACGCACCTGGCCTTCAAGGACTTCAGCTATGACTGAAGCAATAGTTTTTCTCTCCTGACCGACAACCTTCTGTGAAAAGCGAAAGCTGTTATCGTTCATGCCATACACCTCCCCTCAAACAAGCTAATACATTTCTGATTCCCATAAAAAATCCCACCTTTCCTTTTTGGTGGGGTACATTAACGCTCTATTTTGAGGGGAAAGCAAGGACATTTTTAAGCAATCTGTGTTTCCGCATAAGGTATTTTTTCGCTACCTGACAGCAGGAATACTGAGTCTGTTCCGAATTGTGAAACATAGCGCTTTACAATTACATCGCAGTATTTCGGGTCAAGCTCCATCATAAAACAAACCCGCCCGGTCTGCTGCGCCGCAATTAGTGTCGTACCGGATCCACCGAACAGGTCAAGGGCTAAATCTCCAGTATGGGAACTGTTGAGCATTGCCTTTGCTACAAGCGAAACCGGCTTCATGGTGGGGTGCTCCTCCGATACTTTAGGGCGGGGTATCTCCCAAACATCTGACTGTTTACGGTCTTTAAGCGGGCAAAGACGTGTCCCTTCAAGCCAGCCATACCAGATCGGCTCATACTGAGTATGATAGTCCTTTCTGGAGAGTACCAGGCTGTCCTTTTTCCATATAATTGTACTTGACCATTGATACCCTACCTCACGCATGACGTTCATCAAACTGCCCCATTCCTGAGCACTCATTACCACATAGGTCATGCATCCGGCTTCAGAAACCTCCTTCATGCAATTAAAAGCGCGCAATAAAAAAGCGCCGAATTCTTCGGTGCTCATCTTGTCATTTAGAATTTGTCTTGGCTTCCAGCTTGGATGCCTGGTATCCGAACCGTAATCAACATTCCAGGGTGGGTCTGTGAAAATAAACCTCGCCTTTTGTCCGTTCATCAGCTTTTGCACATCTGAAAGCATGGTGCTATCACCGCACATCAGACGGTGGCTGCCAAGTACCCATATGTCGCCCTTTTTGGTAACCGGAATTTTAATCTCTGCAATTGCCTTTTCTGTATCGAAATTATCCTCTTTGACATTAGCGGCTGTTTTATCACGGAACAACTCATCAATTTCCGCAGCATCAAACCCGGTAAGAGAAACGTCAAAACCATCTTCATTTAAATCCATAAGCAGATCGGTCAAAAGCGGAATATCAAACTCGCCACTGATTTTATTCAGCGCGACATTGAGCGCCTTTTCCCGCTGTTCATCCAAATCAACTACAACACAGTCGATCTCCTTATACCCCAAAGCTGTAAGTACTTTATAACGCTGATGTCCGCCGACAATATTCCCGGTGCGTTTATTCCATATAACCGGCTCTACATATCCAAACTCTTCAATGGATCGGCGGAGTTTCTCGTATTCAGGATCGCCCGGTTTTAAGTCCTTCCGCGGGTTATATTTCGAAGGTTTTAATTTTTCTGCTGGTATTTTCAGTATATCCATAAATCTTAACCCTCCAGTTTGACGGCTTTTTCGCCGGTGAATTCCTCCCAGCGCTTAACAGCTAAATCACAGTAAACAGGGGATAACTCCATTGCGTAGCATTTACGCTCGGTCTGTTCAGCCGCAATTATAGTAGTTCCGCTACCAGAGAACGGCTCAAGCACAATACCGCCTTTGTCGCTGTGCATTTTGATGCACCGCCATGGAAGCTCCACAGGGAACATGGCGGGGTGCTCCTTGTTTGCCCGGACAGTCGTCATCTCCCATATGCCGGCATAGCCCCATTTCTTGCGTTCTTCCTTTGTAAGCCGTTTCACAAATTTATAACTGTGTCCCGCAAAGGCTGAAAGCCATACATATTCCTGATCGTTATATTCCTCAACTTCTCCTTTATTGCTGAAGGCTGAAATATACTCATACTGCTGAACCGGCTTGTTTGAAACAAGATGATAAGGTCCTACACCGAAATTTTGCCCTTGTTTCTTCCAAATGCGGATCCAGATAGGGCGGTAACCGTTGTCCAAGAACATATTCACGCTGTAAACACTGGTGGGTTCAATAAACTGAGAGCCGGTAGCATAGAGATCACCTAAGTTCCAGCAGACAATATCTGCATACCTGCACAGGTTTCTAATCACTGGGCGTACTGTCTCGAACCATGGCTCAATCCCGGCTTTTTCATATTCTTTGCCTACCCCATATGGAGGGGAAGTCACTGCCATCTGTGCGTGACACCCTTCCATCAACTTCTCAAAATCCTCATCCTTAGTAGAGTCGCCGCACATCAAGCGATGATTCCCGAGAAGCCAGATATCGCCCCGCTTCGTTACAGGCTCGCGCTGCACGATTTCCTCATGCGCTTTATCTATGTCAAAGCTGTCTTGTACCGCCTCTTTGGAGTACCATCGGTTAAGTAGTTCGTCTATTTCAGAGGCGTCAAACCCTGTAAGCGAAACATCAAATGCACCTGCGTCCAACTCAGCCATTAGCTCGGCCAGTTTATTCTCGTCCCACTCTCCTTGAATCTTATTGAGAGCAAGATTAAGCGCTTTTTCTCTCTGCGGGTCAAGATCCACTACAACGCAGTCTATCTCAGTCTGTCCCAAGTCCAGCAAAACCTTTAAGCGTTGATGCCCGCCTACCACATTGCCCGTCTTTTGGTTCCAGATAACAGGCTCCACATAGCCAAATTCCTCTATTGACCGTTTTAGCTTTTCATATTCCTTATCGCCAGGTTTTAAATCCTTGCGCGGGTTGTATGCTGCTGGATTAAGTTTTTCAACAGATATTTTTTGTATGTTCATACTGCATTCTCCTGTTCAATATTTTCTTAAGACCCTTTTTTGCGCCCTCACAATCTCCGTTTATTACTTGTCCCCGCAGAGTCTTAAACTGCTGCTTCGTTAAATGGTCTTTATATTTTCTTAGTTCCCTAAGAAAGATTGAATTTGTTTTATGCATCAGCCACCCCTCCTGGCTGTCAGTAGTTTTTCCATAACATCATCGTGGGGAGTGGCCCCCTTGTATTCGGTAGCACAGTTTTCCCGCACGACTTGATAAATTTGATACCACAGGTTATTGGCCTGTTTCATAAAGCTTTGACTCATAGCCACATAAGGTGACGGGATGGCATTGCCAGTTGTCGGATGCTTAGCAAGAAAGCCAAATTCAGTGATACATTCCTCGCACTGGATCCACCGCGCCACACTCTGGGCATATTGCTCTATAAGCTGCGCAGAGATAAGGTGAACACACCTGCGTTCCTTAAGCCACTGCCATGTTTTTTCGTATATTTCCACCGCCAGTGTTGTTTTTCCGTTCTTCTGCTTTGCAGCAAGATAATCCCTCGGTGGCGGCATGCTCTCTCCTTCCAGTTCCGCAACATCCGTAAACTCCATTACCATGAGCTTTCGTCTGCCGGGATTTCCTTCCAAAATCTTATCCGCCAGAGGTTTTTTCTTCTGTCCTGCACCGATACGTGCCCCGCCGCGGTTGGTACCGTCCTTTGCCATACACATCACCTCGATTCATGTAAAAATAAACAGGGGATATACCCCGTTTGAAACTGCGATTTTTCGCGCGTGACCCCCCGCCCGTTGCACAAAACTACTCCGCCAGAGATTTTGACCCCCCTACCGTCTTGCCCATCGTTCTCCTTCGCGAGCAGTGAGCGATGAGTGACATTGTTTGCACAGGCTCATAAGGTTACTGTCTGCATTGGTTCCGCCTTTGGATAAAGGGATAATATGATGTACCTCTTCGGCTGGTGTAAGCCTTCCGTACTTTTGGCACTCCTCGCAAAGCGGATGCTCTGAGATATATCTGTCCCTGATGCGTCTCCATCTCCGGCCATAGCGTTTTCTTGTTTGGGGATCTCGTTCGTATTTGTTGTAATAAGCATCCACTTGCCTTTGATGCATGTCACAGTACCTTCCGTCCGTCAGTTCAGGACAGCCGGGAAAGGAGCAAGGCCTTTTTGGCTTTCTTGGCATCTGGCCACCTCCTTTACGGGTATAAAAAAAGCCCTCACAGGTTCATCCCATGAAGGCTTATCCATAACCTTTCACAATACCATTATATTTGGATTTATAATGAATTTCATCTCATAAAAATCTCATCTTAAATACTAAACAGCACAATTGCTTTTCACCCATGGCATCCTGCCGTTATAATACTTATCGGAAATATACCGCTGCATATGGGGTGGTAAAGCTGCAAGCAAAAGATAAGCCTTTTTTCTGTCTTCCTCTAAATCTTGGGTGCTTTTATAGAAGGAACATTTATCTTGCAAGCACTTGTGTACAGTCAGGATATTGCAGCCATTCCTTCCGTTACTGCCAAAACAATTATCGTACATCTTTCCTCACTCCTGTTTTATGGCATAAAAAAAGCCCCGAAGGGCTTATGAATTTTTATATCATTTTCCACGATATCATTATATATGGGATACCTGTGTTTTACATCTCATAAAAATCTCATTTCTACTTCCCGTATAAAAGCAGTGCCAGATGATTAAGCGCCTTGTCCTTCCTACGGTACACCTGTGCTCTTTCAAGAAACAGCTTCTCTCCGATGTTTGCTACAGCTTCTGTCTTGCTCACATCATTAACAAAAAATTCTGTCAGTATAAACTGTTCTTCCTCCGACAGGGCTTCCCAAGCAGGCTTGAACCACTCCATATATTCTAATGCCCGTCTGTAACGTTCTTTCAACACATCAATCTCGTCAAGGCAAGCAGCAAGGCGTTCTTCGCCGCTTTTGGGATTGTGTTTGCCCGGAACTCCGGTAATCTTTGCACTGTAAGGGCTTGTCATACGGGTTTCAATTTCATATATATCCTCATCACTGTGTTCGATAATGTACTGCATGCTGCTGTAATCTTTCAAAGCTTCAACAGCAGCCGCTTTTTTATCTAAATACTGCCATGCAATCAGCATATCGCACCTCCAAAAAATCAAGATAAAAAACCTTGATCTTTGAAGCAGTGTGCTTTTTTTCGTTGCTTTGCAGTGCTTGTTTCCTTGTTCGTTATATCTTCGTTCTTTGCAGAAGGCCATGCTTTTCCAGAATAACCTTCACCTCATCTACCGAATGGACAACCGCTGCCACTCCTCCGGCATTGAGGATTTTTTTGATGGTTGCTTCCTGCAGTTTTGTTGTCTTTCCCGATGGGGTTTTTACTTCAAAAGCTATAAACCGTCCATTAACACAGGCAATAATGTCTGGTATCCCCGCTGTCCCGTACATACCACCATGTGCCTTCCAACAGAAACACCCCGGTACTGTCTTTAAGTACCGCAGTACTTTAGTCACAATACTTTTTTCAGACATAACCGCTCATCCTCCAAAAATGTTACCTTTTTCCCTCTTATAACCTCGTAACATCCAAAAAGGGCATCTCATAAATCAGCTTCCCAAGCGTTTTTCAGGATTTTGTTACCTTGTTACCTCTTTTTGGGGTAGGTGTATACACAAATATTTTTATTTTTATATTTTTTAGTCTTAAAAAAGCAATGGTACTTTCGCGCGTATATATAAAGTTGAGGTAACAAAGGTAACATCGGTAACAAGTGGCTATTCATCAGCGTTTCTGGCGTTACCTTTTTGTTACCTTGTTACCTTTTTCAATACTAAAGAGGCTCAATATCTGTGATTTCAAAGCCGCTCACATCGCATCGCTCTTTCAGTATTGAGAAATCAAGAGCCCACGCTTTTTTTGTTTCATTCCCGAAACGCATCGTTTTATTGCTCTCTATAAAAAAGTCACTTTGCCTCAATTGCTTCAAAAACTGGTTATATGGAAGACATTCACCAGTGATTGCATAATCGCGTCTGTACTTGGTATAGCGGTCATATACATCACAGAAACGAATCCCGATAACCTTGCCATCTTTATCAAAAGTGTAGTCTTGATTCGGAGCCAGTTTCATCCGGGCCATGATTTCCAGCGTCTGTTCTACAATGGTCTTGTTATTGCTGCCGCCATCCAGCAAGTACTCCTGCACACCGTTTTGAAGATATCGAATACATGTCACTTTGTTAATGGGAAACACTTCAGACCATGTAACATTAAGGAACTCACATAGTTTGTTTACTAGGCTCAGTCCTGCATAGCAACAGGCGAGATTATTGACGATACGAGATGGAAACTCATCAGATATCTCTGACTTTGCTTCCTCATACCACTTCTCTGCCTCAGCAACCGATACTCTGAGTGCTGTATCCAGCAGGCTCCGACCGAAGCTGCCAAGCAGATCCGCTTTTGCACACAGCTTATAAAATGCTTGTCTATGGCTGGCTGGTTTTAAGTCCTTCTTGCTGAATAGCAATTCTATGCTCCGTTCTCTGATGGCCGCTTCATCCGGCGATTCCTCACCAGCTACAATAATAGGTGCCAACAGTTCATAAGTAACAGCACTTTGATCCGCCCTACCGCGGACACCTTCATGGCCGTCATATGCATCTCGAAGATGGTTGTATAAGGCATTTAGCCTTAACTTATCTATCTTTGAAGGCTTAAACTCATCCATCAACTGTGGTATCAGATTCGATGATGCAGATTCCTTCATCAGCGTAAATGCAGTAACCTGTGTAGCCGCGCGGATTTTACTGCACGAAAATACCGGCAGAATAACCCGCTCCAATGTATTACTTTTTCCGCTGCCTTGTTCTCCGACAAGCAATAAATGAGGAAACTTGATACCTGATTTTTTTAGATGCGGTTTGATAAAGCACCCGGCCACCCAGGCCATTACTGATACCGTTTTTATGGGCTCGTTATAGCTGAGAAGCCATTCACCAAGCATAATAAGCTGTTCCTTTGTCAATGGTTCAAAGATTAGGATATCGGTTGTTATGCTTTTATACTTATCAAGCTGCACGATATCTTCAACAATGTTGCCTCCGGCTTCAATGGCACCATCCGTTGAAACATATACCATCCGCCCGCCATGCTCATAAATCCCAAGAGCCTTGACCCCTGTTTTCCTTACCCACTCCATTTCAGATATATAACCTTTCAGCAGTTCCAAATCTCCTTCTGAGCCAAAATAGCCTAAGGATATCGTCCGGCGGTTCAAGATATTTTTAAATTTTTGGATGTTATTGAAGTCGGTAGTCATAAATGTCTGGCGGTATATTTCATCACGAATTGTAATAAGATCAGCAGTCATCTGCGTTTCATCTTCTGATACAATCATCTCCACCGGTTGAATGATAAAGTTTGTTATAGGATACACACTTTCGCCTCTGGTGCGGTAATACCTGCCCTCATGTTCAAAGATAACTGACTCGCTTTCGCGGCTGTATACGTTCTCTGTGACTTCAATGGCCTTATCCAGTGTCTCCTGCCCATATGTTGCTCCACTTGCATGATGTACCGTATCCCACTTTTCCCGGAATAACCCGGAATTTCTAAACAGCCTGTCCATCTGCTCTTTGTTTTTGCCTGACCAGAAAGCTAGCATACAGCAAAGGGCAAGGTCGGCTTCGGAATGGCTCGGATACCCTGCTTCCTGCCATTTTCCTTCCCATAGCAGATTAAATTCCTTATGGTTTTCGGCTGTCCGGGCTTTCTCCAGAATTTCTTCATCTGTAAGCGGCTCTAGCTTAAAATTCTTACGGTTTTTCTTGCTTTTTCCTCTCCGCTTCTTGCTTTTGATATAGTTCTCATGTATCCAGGCCAGTGCTCCGTTATCTTCAGTAATGTAATCAGGAGTCCCTGGCAGTCGCTCGCCAGTCATTGTGAAGTATCTGCTGTGGGCATACATTTCAACGCCGGTTTTAGTGTTTTTATTGCCCTTGGCAGGCATCTCCCCTTTATAGAAAATATGAAGCCCAGTTCCTGAAGGGCTGATTTCCGTATAGGACGGAAACCGCTCAAGGATATCCTTGGCGGTATCGTTTAATTCTCCCGTATTTTTGTCGCGGCAGTGATCGATGTCAACTCCTACTAAGCCTCCGCTTTTTGCGAATACAAAACCTAATCCGGTATAGAGATATTGTTCTTTTGCCGCAATCGCATCGTCAAGGGTCGACCAGTCGTTTGGGTTAGTGCTTGAGGCTTTTCTACCGGTTAAGGGATTGTAAGGGATTTTACTGTCTCTTCCGTCCTTTGTGTTTGGTTCCAGACGCCAGCAGATCCATTGCTTCCGGTTTGCTAATTCTTTAGGGAATGAGATGCTCACTTACACTGCACCTCCTCGCATCGTTCATTAAAATACCGAATCGGAATGCTGCGCTGCTTTGCCTTTTCAATCTCAATGGACATCCCGTTAGTGATTTTTCTGCCAAATACCCACACTTCTGAGCACTTTGACATCAGTACCATGCCAAAGAACAATCCCAGATTTCTCATTTGTTCATCATCGTCATCCATAAACTGCGGAAACAAGAGGTGCGGAGCAATAGGTATGCAATTTCTGCTCACTGCAAATCGGCAGTACCCCTGAGCCTTACGGATATTACGTTCTATATCACCAGCATATGGGCTGCAGATAAATACCATCGGTCTGTAAGGCGCTTTCCTGGCCTCTCGCTCAATCCTAAGCAGTGCTTCATAAGGTGTGGGGTCGTAATATCCTTCCGCGTTAAACTTGCTGATACTCATGGTATTACCCCCTGCCTATGCGCTTTTTTGTTCACGTTCGATTACAGGCAATATACCTTTCTTGTTTTTAAGAAGGTCATAGATAAATAGCCTTCCTTTTTGTGTCCAATATGTGTGCATTACACTTCTTTCTGCATCAATAGCATGGGTCTTGGATTGAGTGTATCCTTGATCGGCGTACTCCTGATATAAAAGCCAGCAGTTTCCCATTTTGTACTGTACTCCAAGCTCATGAAGCAGCTTATTGAAAGCGCGGCCAGACATTCCGTAATCCTTTGCAATCTTGCTGATCGGAACAAGGCTTTTATTTTGCAATATGAGATCATAATAGCTTGCCTTGGGCTTTAACTCGCTGATAATCTGTTTGTTCTTTGCATTTTCTATTTCTAAAGCTTTCCGTCTGTCGCGTTCTGCCTTCAGTTCGGAGAAAATCCTGATGCCATACTCTGGATTGGAAATCATCTCTTCGATAACTTTATCCGTAGCATAGACCCCATGTTTTCTGATCGTAGGCAGCACTTCATCAAAGACCCATCTCTCAAAGCGTTCGGCTGCAGGAAGTTGGGATTTAACTATCAGCCTGAACAAATCACCTTCGGGAATATAATTAATGTTGATGGTTTTTTCAGGATTTTGCGGATGGGGTACCTCACGTTTTGTTAGGTACTTGCAATGATCTATTACTGCCTTATGTGGGTTACTATATCCCAGCATCTTTGCACAATCTGTTGCAGGGAAGTATTCCTTTCCATCAATAACGAGTACTTTAAGTTCTCCAAATTCTGTATTCTTAAAAACCTGTAAATTAGCCATAACATCAATCCTCCATTTCTTTCATTTCTCCAAAATTTCTCCCGACCGAGGCCTCTGCCACGATAGGTACATCAAATTCTGGGAAGGGTTGTGTTTCCATACACTCTTTTATAAAGGCAACTGCTTCATCCACCTTATCTTCCGGCAATTCAAAAACCAGCTCGTCATGTATTTGCAGTAGAGGTTTCAGCCAAAGCCTTTCGGGAAGTCCACTGATAATACGCCCGCAGGCAAGCTTTAGAATATCTGCCGCTGTACCTTGAATAGGTGTATTTAATGCGCACCGCTCGGCAAACGACTTCTTGCCCCAATCTGATGACCGAATTCCCAGCAAGTATCTTCGCCTGCCCAGCCATGTTTCTGAATAGCAGCTTACAGCAGCCCGCTTTTTTACCTCATCCTGCCATTTGGCAAGACCGGGGTATCCGGATTTCAAGTTTTGAATGATGGTCTCACATTCGGACAAAGTTGGGTTCAGCCCAGCTTTAAATTTAAGTGTTCTCTGTAAGCCAGTAGGAAACAGGCCATAGAACACACCGAAATTGCAGTTTTTTGCAATGGTCCTGCGCTCTTTATAATGTGGAGCATTTTTGTCTGCTGCCTCCTCAAAAGGAATGCGGTAAATAACAGAAGTGGTCTGAGCATGGATATCACCGCCAGTACGATAGGTTTCCAGCATACGTTTGTCCCTGCAATAAAATGCTCCGACGCGCAGTTCTATCTGTGAAAAGTCAAGGGATAAAAGAACCTTTCCGGCTGGCGAAATGATAAATTTCCGTACGCCTATTGGGTCATTATCTTTCTGCGGGCAATTCTGCATATTCGGGTTTCTTGACGCAAATCTGCCTGTCTCTGTCCCCAGTGGCATAAGGTCCGGATGAATCCTGCCGGTATCCTCATCAATAAATCGAAGATAACCGTCTATATAGGTGGATTTGAGTTTGCCCCATTTGCGGTACTCTTGCACCAGATCAAATAAGCGAGCAAGTTCAGGCCTGTTGGATTCACACCATTCTTTTAATAGGATCATGGTTTCATCATCGGCAGCTTCCTGATGTTTTGCGGTCGTTTTCATTACCGGAAGACCGAGATCCACAAAAAGATATTTTTTAAATGCTGAAGTTGAAGCATTTGCCCCAATCTCTACATTGCCGATAATTCCGGCAATCTCTTTTCTGATACTGACAATCTTTTCTGCGGCTTCCGCTTGTTTCTTCAGCATGGCTGACTTATCCACCAATATGCCGTTATACTTCATTATCCCGACATATACTGATGTAGGCGATTCTACCTCTTCCACAATAGTTCTGTGTTTGGGTAAAAATCTATCAAACCACTGATTGAAAACATGATACAAGCGAAGAGTGTAGTCGCTGTCAGCACAAGCGTAGCGGACAGTCTTCTCATCCTGAGGGTTCAATTCATCGAAAAACCGACCTTCAGTAACCGTTGAGAATTCTGTCATTTCTGCTTTGCAGAGTGCAGGCGCAAGCGTTTTAAGTCCGCTGTCAGCAAGACTTCTGAACTCCCACTTGCTTTTTAATGTAAGTTGTGATGCTGCAATCGTGTCATAGCAAGGCTTTTGAAGGACGATACCTCTTGCGTAAAGGAACATAGACTCAAAAGCCAGATTATGAGCAACTTTTATTACATCTTTTGATTCGAATAGTAATTTCAGATAATCCCATATTGCCGCCTGATTCTCTGCATTTCGCCCGCTGCGATGTTTAAGTGGGACATATATAGCAGTCCCTTCTGATACTGAAAAACTGATTCCTGTAATATCTGCTTTATGAGCATCCAGAGCTGCACTTTTATCGTTCCTCCATTTATCGCAAGGCGAGGTTTCAAAATCGAAAGCAAATAGGACAGTGTTTTTCAGATACTCTTGTATTTCAGACAGCATATAAACACATTTGTATCCCATGCGGTTCTCCTTTCCGCCCTATCGGAGATAGAAAGTTCCTCTCCGATAGGGCAATTGATCACTTAAGCGGCTCTGTAATTTCACCTGTTTCAGGGTCTACGTTTATTACGTCTTCACTGGCAGATTCAGTATCATGGCCAACACGGGTACTGAATGCTTTTACCTGCTCGGAAAGCTTGGATATCAACGCATATTCGTCAGCGGTCAGATCCCGATCTACTGCAAACTGAGCCTGTGAATAGGTGATACCGCTTGAATTGGTCGCCTTTTTCAATGAAAAGCGGGTAACTACGCTGTTCGACTTTTTACCTTTAGAAAGCAGCCTTTTGATGTAGCGGGAAAACTCTTTCAACGATCCAGTAGGCAAAGAAAGTATTAACGGGAAAATCTCCCCTTCACGCAGTACATATATCCTGCGGCGGTTCTTGCAAGCTTTGCTGCCGTTTTCCCCCGAACCGAACTGATTATATGGGCATTTGGCACAGCTTCCTCCGGGGGCTCCTTCGCCAGTTATACCATCAAAGCTTCCGCAATCCGGCGGGTTACTGCCTCCGGTATACTTGTCCTTGTAGTATGCATAAAGTGGATGATGATAAAGAATTACCGCTGAGAATTCCTTGACAGTATCAGGTTCTCCGGGATTCTCACCAGGCACTTCAAATACTGTGCTGCCTGCGGACGGGATTTTTATGCGTTCAAAAGTCATGTCAAGACCGTCAAGTTCTGATGCCATTGCCTCGTCAAGATTGAAATCAGCGAGCTGAAGAAAACCTGTATTTTCGTTAATAGTTACGAGTTCATTGTTTTTCATGCTGTTATACCTCCGTAATTATGAATTTGGAATGTAATCTATATCATTGTTCTTTGAAACTTTGATCTTAGAACCGTTATTCCTTGAGCATTGATATTGGAGCATTGCTTTCTGAAGCTATTTACC
>Ga0208430_10069_pt1 | contig 30000 bp, 21 predicted proteins | sample Wag42014_10_12_FD_187329 | JGI IMG/M metagenome (GOLD analysis project Ga0208430, IMG submission 187329) | Deep subsurface shale carbon reservoir microbial communities from Ohio, USA - Utica-2 Time Series 2014_10_12 (SPAdes) (version 2) ...
TTGAATTTGATTTACCTAAAGCATTTATTTAAAATTTCAAACTGCATTCATGCTAATTTTTAATTTTGCATTACCATTAATGTTAATATATGCCATTTGTATTACCCACACTAAATAGCGAAGAGCCTTTATAACTATATTCAACAGAGAAATTATTATCCCAAAAAGTAAGATAATCTTAAATATTTTATTTTCTAAATTATCATTGAGCTCATAATTTCTCTGCATAATAACTACTCCCTGCTTTATCTATTTAATTACTGTACTATATTATTTCAACAAATATTTAGTTTTTCCTCTTATTAAATCCTAAATTGCCTTTTCTTCCTTCCATTTCCCTTTTTTAAACCAGATTCCACCAATAATTGCACTTAAAAGGTTGGACATAAACATTCCCCACCAGATACCATTGGTTCCCAGTTGAAAATATCCAGATAAAATTCTGGCTAAAGGAACTCTAAAACCCCAGAGGGCCACTACAGCCAGCACCATAGCAGCAACCGTATTACCAGCCCCTCTAAAAGAACCTCCAATTACTATTCTGACCCCTAAAAAGCCAAAAGATAGACCAACAATTTTTAGAAACGCAACTCCGATACTTATTACTTCAGGATTGTCATTAAAGACTGAAATAATCTGAGCCGGAAATATTTGAGTTATTAAAATCAGGGCAGTCATCAGAGCAAAGGTCAAACCAACTGCAGTCCAGGCAATTTTTTCAGCCCGATCAGCATCATCAGCTCCCATAGTCTGTCCGACCATCGTTGTAGTCGCCATTGAAAGGCCACGCATCGGCATCATTACAACTGATAAAATTCTGTTACCAATACCATAAGCAGCCACTGCCAGAGTGCCAAACTCAGAAACTATTCCCATTAAAAAGGTCATACCCAGAGCAATAATTGACTGTTCTGCTGCCGAAGGAGTTCCCAGTTTTATTATCCGCTTTTGAACCTCAAAGTCAGGAACTAAATTTCTGGCCTTGAGTTTTATTCCCTTTCTGCCTTCAAAAAGCAAATAGACTCCATAAATGCCGGCAAGGGCTCTCGATAATACTGTAGCAATAGCAGCTCCTCTAACTCCAAGCTGTGGAAAAAAGCCCCAACCTAAAATTAAAAAAGGGTCCAAAATAATATTAAATAAGGTTGAAAAAACCATCATTTTCATTGGAGTTTTGGTATCTCCAACCCCTCTTAAAAGGGCAGTAAAGACAAAAAAGATAAACATAAAAGCAACACCAGCAAAAATTATATCCAGATAGGCCACCGCATCTGTCATAATATTTTCGGGTGCTCCTATCCAGCCCAGAATTGTCCGATCAAAGATAAAACCCGTTGTTCCAAAGATTATTGAAAGAAAAATGACAAGAGTAAAAATCTGGCCGGCTACATGGTCAGCCATCTCTTTATTATCAGAACCAGTGTACTGGGCCACCAGAGTTGTTCCAGCGATGGTCATTCCTCCCCCAATTGAAATTAATAAAAATACTAAGGGAAAACCAACAGATATCGCCGCTACCGAATCGGCTCCAAGTCTACCAACCCAGAAGGTATCAGCCAGATTATATAAAACCTGCATTGTATTACCTACCATAATCGGCCAGGAAAGTTTGAAAAGTGTTTTTGGAATTGAATCATTTAAAATCGCTTCTCTATTATCCGGATTCTGTTTTATTTTTTTCACCTTAAATCACCTAATTTATATTATTGTTTATTAAATTAAAATAGCTGTTTTAAGTTTTATTTTCTAGACTTTTATTATCTTTAATAACCACAACAGCAAGAATTAAAACTGCAGCTGAAGCTAAAAATATTCCGACTTTAAACATTGTCGAAATGCCAAAATTATCAATTAAATAACCGCCTAAAAGACTGCCGATAATTCCCGCTGCTCCAAATGCTGACATCATAGCAACACTTTGAGCAGTTGTTTTTAAAGCTGCCGGAGCTACAAGCTTGACATAATAGCGAACTGTTACCAGAAAAACGCCAAACGAAAGTGACTGCAGCATACCAAAGAAAAGAAAATATACCGGTGATGTGGCCAGAGCAGCAATGATAAACCTCACGAGATAAAAGAAAGCTGAAAATAACAGCAGAGAATTAGTTTTATATTTTTCTAAAAAATATTTGGCTACAAAAAAGATTGGTGCCTCACTTACAGCATTAAAAAAAAGTGTATAACCCAAATCAGTTGAGTTTCCTCCCACTGATTTAATGATCGGAGCCAGGTAAACAAAAACCATCTGGTTGGGGATGAAAATCATTAGGGTTATAAATAAAATAAAGATATAATCCGGATTCTTAAAAAGTCTCATTATGTTTTTATCTTCAAGCTCAGCTTTGATTTCAGCATCTTTTTCCAATTTTTTCGAATGATTCGTGTCAATATTTTTATCATTTTCTTCATTCTCATTTTTATGAAGTTCATCGTAACTATTATCTTCAAGACTAAAAGCAATTACAATTACAATCAGGGCTATTATTCCATAACTCAAAAAATGAGCCCGCCAGCCAAATCTTTCAATTACCTGACCAAAAACTGTAACAATTACTGCAAAACCAATCGATCCCCAGGCCCGCATAAAACCATAATTATGAGCAGTATGAGCTGAAGTTTCTAAAATCCAGCTGTCAAGTACAGACTGCTGTGGCTCCCAGAGAAAGCCAACCACCCCTATTGAAATTGCCAGCATCAAATCTCCATAAAAAGTTAATGGAGTTACAAAAACCGCCATTAGAAACATAGAAGTCAAAAATACAATCTTTCTGCTTTCCAGACGGTCACAAATATAGCCAACAATCGGAGGTCCAATCAACCCCATAAAGGTTCTAATCGACATCAGGGTTCCAATCCGCATATTACTGTAACCTAAATCTGTAAGGTAATAAACTAAGTAAGCACCATAAATAGCCCAGGTGCTCCAGAAGAAAAACTGTAAAAATGAAAATTCAGTTATTATTTTATATGAATCATTCTCTTTGATTTTTTTAATTATATTCAAATTTGGTACCGGGTACTTGGATAATTTTGGAGATATTCTTAAAGAACCCGATTACTCCTTTCTTCAGTAAAATATTAATAGTTTTGTTAATTGGCAGGGTTTAATTTAAGTCTTTAATTAACCATCTTATTTATATAATACTGGAGAATAGGCCAAAAACCTTTAATAAATTGAAAATAATTATAAATTAAGAATCAATCAACATAAAAGCCAGATGCTGATTATCTAAACCAGCATCTGGCCTAATAACTTAATTTTCTTTCTAAATAAAAAACATTGATAGAAGAGCAACAAATAAGATTGTTACAACTCCCTGAACTAAGGTTGCAGTCGAATAGGCCTTATAAGCTGTATCAGTATCCATATTAGAAAACTGACTTACAACCCAGAAGTAACTGTCATTCGCGTGAGAAACTGTCATCGCCCCAGCACCAATTGACATAACAACCAGCGCTTTTGCTACAGAAGCATCAAGCCCAAGTGAAGGCAGCATTGGAGCTAATAAAGCTGAAGTTGTAATAATTGCCACTGTAGATGATCCCTGAGACGTTTTTAAAGCAGCTGCAATTATAAATGGTAAAAAGATGCCGAGATTATATGTTGAAAGAACCTCTCCTAAATAGCTTCCGATTGGAGTTGATTTCAAAACCTGACCAAAGGCCCCACCAGCACCAGTAATCATGATGATAGTAGCGGCATTAATGAGTCCCTTTCCTACCCAGTCATTGATATATTCTTTATCAAATGATGGAAGTAATCTAAAAGCAATGAAAACTCCAAGCAGTAAAGCAACCGTTGGATCTCCAATAAAGACTAGGAAAGTCTTTATATTACCTGTTCCAAATATATTTGCAGGAAATTCTGCAATTGATTTTAAGGTAATTAAAAGTATTGGCACTACAATTGGAGCAAAGGAATCAAAAACAGAAGGTAAATTAACTTCACTTTCTCCATCATCTATCTCTATATCAGCATCAACCCAGTATCTGGAGGCAAATTTTGTTGCCCAGAGGTAACCTGCAAGTATTGCCGGAATAGAAACTACTACCCCAAACATAATTACCAGACCCAGATCTGCACCAAGATTACCGGCAGCAGCAATTGGACCGGGAGTAGGTGGAACCAGAGTGTGGGTTGCATAGAGTCCAGTTGAAAGAGCTACAGCCATAGTTGCCATTGAAATTTTAGCCTTTTTAGCAAGTGATTTATTTAAGGATGAAAGAATAACAAAACCGCTGTCACAAAATACAGGTATCGAAATAATTGCACCAGTGATAGACATCGCCAGAGCTGATTTTGCTTCTCCAACCCAACCCAGTACAGTATTGGCCATTGTCAGTGTTCCCTTTGACTTTTCTAGAATTGTACCAATTATAGTTCCTGCAATAATTACAATTCCAATATAGCTTAATATTCCACCAAAACCACTTGTAACTGTGTTTACAACTTCAATTAAAGGCATTCCCGATAAAATTCCAACACCAAATGAAGCAAGCAGTAAGACTAAAAATGCATGCAGATTAACCCTTGCTGTCATATAAATAATAAATATGATAGCAGCAACTAAAATCACCAACAACATTGGACCTTGTACCATTTTTATTATCCCCCTTTATTTATATTATCAGGACGAATAATATTAATTTTTTCCTAACCCCCTTTGAATTCGAATTGTCCTGATTATTTGTTCACTTAAATTAGCCAGAAGTTCAGGACTTCTTTCGACAATCTGATTTAATTCAGATGGGCAATCTATAATAGAAAAATAAGAATTAATTCCGTGTTCTAATACTTTTTCTACTCCGCTGCCTAAAGTACCAGCAACTGCAATTACCGGAATATCTTTTTTAGCAGCACTGCGGGAGACTCCAACAGGTGTTTTTCCATAAATACTTTGTCCATCAAGCATGCCTTCTCCTGTAATCACTAAATCAACATTTCTTAAGCGGCTTTCAAAATCTATTATATCAAGCACAATATCTACTCCTGCTTTTAATTCTGCGTCCAAAAAAGCCACCAGTCCAGCTCCAAGTCCACCGGCAGCACCTGCACCTGGGATCTGATTTGTATCCTTATTAAGCTCATTAATTACAATCTGATTGAAGTGACGCAAATTTTGATCCAGTATTTCAACCATTTCTCTGTCAGCACCCTTTTGAGGAGCGTAGACATAAGCTGCTCCATCTTCACCATAAAGAGGATTATCTACATCACAGGCAACCATAATTTCGACATTCTTTAATCTGGAATCCAGTTTTTTTAAATTTATTTTTTCAATTTGATCTAAGTTTCCACCACCAAAGGCTACCTGGTCACCTTCAGCATCAAGAATTTCTGCTCCTAAAGCCTGGGCCATCCCTACCCCGGCATCATTAGTCGCACTGCCTCCAATGCCAATAATAATTTGCTTAACCCCATGCTCCAGCGCTGATACAATTAACTCACCGGTTCCATAGGTAGTTGTTTTTAAGGGGTTCTTTTTTCCCTCCGGTACTAAAGGGAGGCCAGAAGCAGCTGCCATTTCGATCACTGCAGTTTTTCCATCACCGAGCAAACCGTAAAAAGCCTCAACTTTATTTCCCAGCGGTCCTGTTACCTCTTTTTCTATAATTTTACCATCGGTTGCATCGACTAAAGATTGAACTGTCCCCTCACCACCATCAGCCATCGGAAGTAAGTCAACATCTATTTTAGAGTCAAAATTATGTATTCCACGCTTTATATTTTCAGAAACTTCCATTGCTGTTAATGAGCCTTTAAAAGAATCAGGAGCTACCAGTATCTTCAATATTATCGCCTCCAGACAAATTTTCTAAAAATTCACTATATTAAGTATAACAAATTCAAAATTTTATTTCCAGTCTTTTTAAAAAATGTTATATTTATTAATAAAAGTAATTATTATTAGTTAACCTGGTTGATTGAATTACCCTCTAAAAAGTTCTTTAAGTTTTGAACCACAGTTTTCATTAGCCTCTCTCTTGCTTCCCGAGAAGCCCAGGCTATATGAGGAGTAACAATTGCCTTCTCAGAATTTAAGAGCGGATTTGATGCTGCCGGGGGTTCAGTTGAAAGCACATCAACTGCAGCAGTTTTAACTTTTCCTGATTCCAAAGCAGCCGCCAGATCTGTTTCCACAATCAAGCCACCGCGGGCAGTATTGATTATAATTACTCCCTCTTTCATTTGAGCAATGCTAACTTTATTAATCATACCCTCAGTCTCCTCGGTCTGAGGGCAGTGCAGGCTGATTACATCTGACCTTCTGTAGAGGCCCATTAAATCTACAAATTCTACCTTATCCGTTTTTACTGCTGGATCAGCTTTCTTTTTCTCAGGACTGCGGTCATAAGCAATAATCTCCATCCCAAAAGCTGAAGCAAGCTCTGCTGTCCGCTGGCCGATACTGCCAAAACCAATGATCCCCAGCGTCTTTCCCTGCAGCTCAATTAATGGGTAATCCCAGAAACAAAAATCATCAGCCTCAGTCCAGGCTCCACTCTTGACAGCCCGGTTGTGCTCACCAACATGGTGGCAGGTTTCCAGAAGCAGGGCCAGCACAAACTGAGCCACTGTATTGGTTCCATAAGTGGGCACATTGGTGACCACCACCTCATTCTCAGCTGCCGCCTCAACATCAACTACATTGTAGCCAGTGGCCAGTACTCCTATGTATTCAAGCTCCGGCAGAGCCTTAATTTTTTCTCTACTTAATTGTGTCTTATTTGTCAGCAGCACCTCTGCTCCTTTGGCTCGCTCCAGAATCTTTGACTCTGGAGTCCTCTCATAAATTTCGACCCCTCCTAATTCTTTGATTCCTTCCCAGCTTAAATCACCAGGATTTAAGGCATAACCATCTAAAACTACAATTTTCATCTATTCCGCCTCCCTTTTAATTTTAAGTTACGTCAAACCTAATAGATTAAACAAAAAGCTCCTATTCTCTACCATTAAAATAATGATAACAAATAGAAGCTCAACTTTCTATCTTATTTGATAATTATACAGGAAGATGGTGGAACTTCAATCTTGTGCAGCCCCTTTTGAAGGCTAATTTTTTTATCTGCTGTCAGCTTACCCACAGCATTATATATTCTGAGCCTTTTATTTTTCAGCTCCTCTTCCAGGTCCAGGACCAGCTCTTGATTGAGGGTGGCATTGACTATTATCAGCTCCGGCGGTAGTTTTTTCCCCGGCTTAATAACCATCTGATCATAAACAGCAATTATCTTTTTTTCTTCATTTTCACTGCTGACTAAAGGATATAGATGCCCGGGTGAAAAAGCTTTCAGCTCTCCCTCAAGCAGAACTTCTTTATGGTCCTTCCAGAAGCTGAGCCAGAAATCAGCCACAGCCAGATGTTCCTGACTCAGTTCACTTAACTTCATCGAAAACTGAGGTACTGCAAATAGAACATTTAGCAGCTGTAAGGCTGCACTAGCTGCACAGTCATCAGGATCCCACATCAGCATATCCGAATGAACTGCTGTTTCTCCAGCCAGGAGTCTTAAGTCAATTGTTCCAACCCTATTGGTCACTGCATCCCCGGGACAGTCATTAACTCTAAAGATGTTGCCATATTTTCGCATATAAGGTCCTATATATTTCTGCCTGAATTCGATCATAATTTCCGGCTTGAGCTGCTGCAGCTCTTTCCTGAGATCAAACATCAGACTGTCAACTGCCTGGTCTAAAGACTCGATATCCATTTCCGGCTCAACCTTCAACTCACTTTCTGCCTCATAAGCAAACTGATCTATAAAATCTAATTTAAGCCCATCTAAATTCCAGTCTCGAACTGCAGTTTTATAAGTCTCAATTAAATATTCTCTAACCTCCGAATATCTTGGATCAAGCACTCCTGCTCCCCTGGACTCTGCATAAAAAAGCAGTTTATCTTTAAATCTCAGCCAGGCTTTAGAATGAATCCCCACAAAAGGCACACTATACCAGAGTAGATATTTAAGCCCCAGTTTATGTATTTTTTCAACATGTTTTTTCATATCCGGAATTCTTGCCTCTGCAACTTCCCAGTCACCACAGAATGCATAACCCCGATTATTATCCACTGTCTGCCAGCCATCATCAACAATAACCGCCTCACAGCCAAATTTCTTTGCCTTTTTGGCTTCTTTTTCAATCTCTGCTGCCTCTAAATCCTGATGAAAACTGTACCAGCTGGAATACATTGGTTCTTTAGCAGTTTGAGGTACCTGAGTCGGCTGATATCCCTCCAGACTCTGATACCAGGTAGAAATTTCTTTAATTGCCTGATAATATGGGATATCTCTACTGTCAACCCTGAGCACAGCCTGATAGCTGCTCCTCTTTTTTGAAGGCTGAGTAAAAAGAATTATCCGGCAGTTAAGCTGCCCGCTTTCTTCATTTACCCCCATTTTAAAGTTCACTGTCTCCATTGCCTCAGAATAAGCAAGGCCCAAACGGTTCTGGTCATTCTGACTTAAAAATGAAATCACCGGGGCCAGCGAGGCCGCCTTAGCAACAAATCCATCTTCCCAGTCAGCTGCCAGTGATTTATCCCGACCTGCTCCCGGATGCCAGGCGGATTGAATATCAACAAAAGGGTAGAAAAAGGAAATGCTTACCTGAGGAAACTCAATCTCTTTTTCAGCCTCAATTGAAATTTTAAAATAATCAATCTCCTCTTTTTTTAAATGCTCGACCCCAAAATTCAGCTTTTGACTCTCAGATTCAAGCTTTAGCATTTCCGGTTCCAATTTAAACATTTTGTTCAGCCCGCTTTTTGTTATTTTCTTTAATTTCACTGATCAGTTTAATAGCCTTTAAGCCTTCACTGATCGGTACCCGAGCCTCTCTATTTTCCAGTACGGCATCGATAAAATCTCTGTTCTCTAAATAATAGAGGTCCTGATCAGAATCAAATACTTCTCTTTCAACTTCTGCTCCCTGGTGATATTTAAATACCGACTTTTCTATGTTTTCAAAGTTAACTGTTAAATTCTCACAGATTACTGTCAGCTCTTTATTCCAGCTGCCGGGTACTGCACAGTTAGAGCCGGCAATACTGCCCAGCGCTCCTGATTTAAAGTGAATTAAAGAAAGGCTGTTGTCTTCAATTGTGTATCCCTCAGTCTCTCGGTGACAGACATTTGTCAGTATTCCTTCTGCACTCTGATAATCTCCAAATAAGAAAAGGGCCAGATCATAGAGGTGAATAATCTGTTCATAAATCTGACCTCCAGAAAGCTCCTGCTGCCTCCACCAGTTTGAATGAAGGGAGTTGCAGAAATAATGACCCTGCAGCAGAGCCTGCTTGCCGGCCTGACCGTTATCTATTAACTCTTTAAGTCTCTGAATCCCTGCAGCAAAGCGGTAGTGATAGCCGACCTGAGAGATAACTTCTGCTTCTTTCACGGCCTCAATCATTGATCTGGCCCGACTCTCATTGATGGCAATCGGTTTTTCAATAAAAATATTTATGCCTTTAGCCGCTGCTTTTTCCAGCTCTCCCTGATGGGCAGCTGGCGGCAGACTGATATAGAGCAGGTCTAAATCTTTTTCAGCCAGCATCTGTTCAAAATCAGAATAGGCATCTGCTTTTTCAAACTGCAGCCTCTTTATCAAATCAGCAGCCGACTTTTTGTGGCGGGAATTAACTGCTGTGATTTCAACTTCTGCCATATCACGCAGAATTTCAGCATGAATCCGAGCCATTTCACCAGCGCCTAAAAATCCAACTTTTAATTTTTTCATAATTGCTTTCTCAGCCCCTTAATTAATCAAATTTAAGTACTGTCTGTAGTGCATTATCCGGATTCTGATCAAGCATTTTAAATAATTTTTCTGCATCTTTAAAATCTTCCATATGGCTGATCAGCCCTTTTAAATCAATCTTTTTAGACTGCTGGAGATCCATTATTGTCTGATTTAAGCGCAGGCGGTCCCAGCGATAGCTGAGCTCCGGTCTGACTCCTGAAATCTGAGAACAGATCAGCTGAATTCGGTTATGGTGAAATTCTTCGCCTAAATCTAAGCCCTGAGAGTTGCCGGCAAAAAAACCGGAAGCAATTGTCTTTCCGGAATAAGTGGTAGCTTTAATTGCCTGATGAAGTGCTTTTAGGGAACCTGAAATTTCAATGCTCAGATCTGCCCCTCGACCTGCTGTCAGTTTTTTTATTTCTTTGGCTGCTTCAACTTCAGCCGGGTTGAGCACAATATCTGCTCCCATTTTTTTAGCTATCTCCAGCCGCTCCGGATTTAAGTCAAGTGCAATTACTTTGGCTCCATTTAATTTGGCCAGCTGAGATACGATCTGACCCGGTACTCCCTGACCAAAAACTGCTGCAGTTTCGCCAACATGGATATCTGCATCTAAAATTGCATTTAAGGCAATTGAGCCAATGTGAGAGAAAATCCCATAAATCGGATCAGCAGTCTCCGGCAACCGGTGCACAGCAGCAAAGTCTTCATTTAAAACTGCTGTTGTTCGGTGGCCCCAGGTACCGTAAACTATATCACCGATTTCAACTCTATCAACTTCAGCCCCAATTTCGATAACTTTACCAACTTCTTCATAACCCCAGTTTGTAATTGGATAACTGCTTTCTTCATTTACCTTATCTTCAAAAATCCTTAAGTCTGAATTCCAGCTTTTATTTAGATGGGGATTAAAACCTCGATATGAAGTTAGCTCTGTTCCAGCACTGATTCCAGAATAAAGAGTTTTAACCCTCACTTCATCCGCTTTAAGCGGCTCTTCTTCATATTCTCTAAATTCGAGCTTTCCCGGCTCAACTAAAGCCAATACTTTTCCCATAATTAATTACCCCCTGGCTTTTAACCATATATTTTGATAAGGTTCTAATTTTAGACTCAAACTTCCATTTTCAATTCGATAATTATTCCCCGAAATTATATCTCCTAACTGACTTCCATTTTCGGCTTTAAATAAATCTGCTTTAAGCTCTATGTCAACTGCTTCAGCTGAAACATTTGTCAAAGCTGTGATTTTATGCTCTGCCTGTCCCCGCTGCACTGCAAATAGCCTCCGGTCAAGCTCCAGTATTTTCTGTGGACTGGCAGGCGCAAAAGCCTGATTTTTCTTTCTCAGCTTTAATAAATTTCGGTAGCTGTCAAAGACCCGCTGTCTAAATGATCCCTCTTTCTTTAATTCTGCCAGAAGCTCGTCTCTGTCTAACTTTTCCCGGTTAATTCTTCTATTTTCCCCACTCTCTTCTACACCCTTTTGATAATTTTCTGAACCGAGCAGAGAGTGCAGATAGATTCCCGGTACTCCCTGCAGAGCCAGCATAATTACCTGTGAGGACATAAACTGTTTAACCTGTGTTCTTAAATCTTCACTTTGATCTCTGACTGCATCTACATAGCTGACATTTAACTCATAGGGGCTTTTTGAACCATCAGAATTGGTCTTATAGGAGACAAGTCCTCCTTTTGCTTTGACCTTGCTAACTACTTTTTCAATCTCCTTTTCACTTAAAATTCCCTCAACCGGCCTTAAGCCAACTCCATCATGTGAGGCGAGAAAGTTAAAAAAGTAATTACCTTCTTCCAGCTCTTCTAGAGAATCTGCCCACTCTGTCAGCTTTGCCGCATCTCCTTCTAAAAAGCTGTAGAGCACAAGTGGAGGCAGGGTGAAGTTATAGACCATATCAGCCTCATCAACATCATCCCCAAAATAACTCACATTTTCCTCGTGCGGAACATTGGTTTCAGTTAAAATTAGGGTTTCTGGAGCAGCAAGCTTAAAGATTTCTTTAAACAGCTGGATTACCTTATGAGTTTCTGGTAGGTGAATACAGCTTGTACCGAGCTCCTTCCAGAGGTAGGCAATTGCATCCAGGCGGATAATCTCTGCCCCCTGTGCAGCATAAAATAAGAGCACATCTATAATGTCGAGCATTAAATCTGTTGACTGATAATTAAGATCAATCTGATCAGGACTGAAAGTTGTCCAGACATGTTTTTCCCCGTCTCTTGTTTCCACCTCAGTTAAAAGCGGTTTGGCTCTCGGTCTGGTTACCTTAGAATAATCAAGCTCCGGATCTGCCTCAATAAAATAATCCTGATACTTACCCTGCTGTTTTTTGTATTTTTCAAACCACTCACTTTCTGCAGAAATGTGATTGATTACTGCATCAAACATTAAAGAAAAGTTGGCTCTGATATCCTCTACATCTGACCACTGTCCAAAGTCAGGATTTACCTCCTTATAATCAATAACCGAAAAACCATCATCAGATGAATAGGGAAAGAAAGGCAGAATGTGGACTGTGCTGATGCTATCTTTTAAGTTATTTGCAAAAAAGTCATTTAAGGTCTGCAGTGGAGCCTCAGCTTCAGCCTGAATATGATCTCCATAGCAGATCACAACACTGTCTTTTTCACTCAACCTGGCTGAATTTTGCTCTTGATTTCTTAATTCTGGATGCTTTTTAGCAAAATCAAGAATAAATTTTTCTAATTCAGGATAAAATTCTTCTGCAGTCTTTTGGTCATAAATAAAATTTAACTTATTTTTTAATATTTCCTTTTTAGATTCTGGTATTTCAAAAGCCATCAATATCACTCCAATTTCTTTTTTTATACTTATTAACTTATAACTGCTTAAGCAGTCCTTTTAATAATTCTTCTAAACGCTGATAGGAAAAGTTTTCAGCTGCAGTTTCAAAGTTCTTCTCAACCGCTTTTTTTCTGTAATCACCATCTTTTAAATACTTTAATGCTTCTTTTAAGGCAGGCTCATATTTTTCTGCTTCAATTTTGATATAGCCATCTTTACGGCGGCTATATTTTCCACCAAGTGAGGCCAGTTCTAAATTATGTTCTTTGATATCACTTTGAAAGACCGGATATTCTAAAACAACTACCGGTTTTTTAGCAAACAGCGCTTCTAAAAGCTGATTTCCCCAGCCCTCTTTGATGCTGGTATAAGTAATTAAATCTGAGATAACATAACTGTCCCAGAGTGAATAAATCTTTTCCCCATCCTGCTCCTGCCGCTGGTGAGCAAATAAATCAGCTGCCCAGATTAACTTTACTTGATTTTTTTTAGCATGCTGATCTAAAAATTCTACGTAGCGATCATTATCCTCTGTCAGACCAGGCAGTAAAAACACAACTCTATTTTCTTCATCAAAATTGCGGCCATCATATAAGCTGCCGGCTAAATTTTCATTCTGCAGTTTAGCTGTAAACTCTATCGCCAGCTCTATTGCCTTCCGCTCAGCAATTCTTGTAGCATGCAGAACCACCAGATCATCTTCTTTTATGCCGAGCTTTTTCCTTAGATCCTGATTGTACTGATCTTCCTGCCAGAGAGGCTGTTTAAAGTCAAAAACATTGGGCACAACTGTAGAATTAAGCCCCTTTCTTTTTTTAAGCTCCCTCTGAGCAATTTTATTAATCACCACATGCTCAATCTCTTCCAGCCGCGGCGGAAAATATTCTTCCAGCAGCTCATCTACAAAGCTGCAGACTGGATTAGAATAGAGTTCGCGCTCCCAGTAGAAGTCGTGGTGGTGGGCGATAGTTTTTAAACTTAACCTTTCAATTACTTTTTTAAAGGCAACTGCAGCCGGCAGATTCCAGCCCAGTGAAAAAATATTGTTGGGAATTAAAAGCTCAATCCCAGCCTCTTTGATTTTGCTTTCCAGCTTTTCTGCAATCAGAGCCGCTTCTTTTTTTACTGCAGCTTCCAGTTCTTTTTCATTCTGATAATCCTCCAGCTTGCGGTAGGCATTATCTACAAATTTAAGATTTTTTTCATTTTTATAAAATAATTCTTCAAGGTATATTTCGGCTTCCGGAGTACCTGAGATATATACTACCTCGTGGCCATTTTCTTCTAAAACATGCCGCCACTTATCCATCTCCAGGGAAACTCCATCAGTCTGACCGGTGCGAAAATGTGCCAGTGCTATTTTCATTATCAAACCTCCATCAGTTAACTTTTATTTGATCTATAAAATCAGCCAGTATTTTTTGATCTTCAACTTTTTTATCATCTAAAATCTGATAATACTCATTCCAGGCCCTTTTCTCTACTGAAAACCTCTTCTGATAGTAATTTTGATCAAGCCTGGTGTAAATCTCATTCAATCTCTGCGCCAGCTCACTTAAAAACTCCCGCCCCTCTTTTTCATCCGCCTCAGCCAGCTGATAGGCTTTTAAAAGTGAGCGGTAATAGATTATTAAAAGCGGAAATTTAGTAATAAAAGCTGCTGTAAAAGGAAATATTTCTTCTTTCAGCCGCTGGTAGTCATTTAAGATATCTTCTGCATAATGAGAAAAGAGTAGAATCCGCTCATAATCTCCTATCAGTTTAGAAATTTTGGAATCCTCGATCTCTGCTCCAATAAAGCTATTTTTATCATGCCTCATAATCAGCCCATCCTGGTGATAGTATCTTAAATAACTGGAATCATGATCATCAAATAAAACTGAAAGTAGATAGGCCTGGTCTTCAGCTCTCCCGATAAAGCTTGGACAGAAGGGCTGATATTTTTTCAGAGCTTCAATCAAAATACCATTGGTGCCTCCGGTGACATGATAGCGCAGTATTGTATCAGTTTTATTTTTACTCCTGTAGCCCATCTCAGCTGCTGTAGAAATATACTGCGGTTTTTCTTTAAAGAAAATATGCTGATCATATTTCAGCTCAGCTTCCGGCTTTTTAATATCCAGCTCATAAATCGACTTTTCAAGATCACTATCATTTACAAGCTGACCGGCAATCATTCCAAGCTCAAGCATTCTTCCTCGCTGATCAACTGCCTCTGCTCCCCAGAGAGGAGACTTAAAATTTTCGAAGGCATATTTTCCTATTTCAGCCTTCAGCTGCGGCTGGTCAAAGACCTGATCTAAGTCAAATTTAAAGGTAGCCTTGAGCTCAGGATTATGATATTTCTGCCACCAGAGAGCCACAGCCTTTAAAAATGAATAATGGCGGCCGTAGCTGCCGGCAGCTCCAATTGTGCTTTTTAAGGCCGAACTCTTTAGCTCATCACTCTTAAAAGGTAAAATAAACTCTTCCAGCAGCTTTTGACTTTCATTTTCAGTTAATAAGTAGATATTAAGATGCTCAAGCTCAATATTTTTGAGCCTGGACTCAATATACTCCTTAGCTATTTTATTAATTGAAGGATGGGTAACAGAAATAGATAATAAAATGTCCAGTTTCTGATCTGTCTCAATTTTTACTGCCTGATTTAAATGTTTAAGTCCATAGATGATCTCGTTCTTCTGATTAGGGACATCTAAGGGAATAGGATGATCATAAAAATACTGCTGTTTTTCATCCTCATCCAGTTTTTCTCTAAAAGCTGGCTCAATCTGCTCAAAATCAGCCGGCATTGTTAAGAGAATATTGGAAGTAAATAATAGTTCTTTAAAAGGATCTTCAAGCTGATCATCATTTAATTTTGTTATTTTTAATTTTCTCTGCTCTCTGATTTTTTCTATTGTTTCTTGAGAATAATCCAGTTTATGCTCAGGAAAAAAGGATTGAGCCAGCTTTGAAGGGCTGATTTCACTCAGCTTGAGATTTTCATCCCCAAGCTCCTTAAGAAAGTTCTCACTCTCTGCTGCAGCCCGCTTCCTGCCTGCCTGATAAAAATTATTTATTTTTTGATAGTCCTCAGACAAATTGCTGTTCTCAGTACTTTCTTTTAAAATATCGACTATCAGCTGCTGTAGATCATTTTTTGGGGGGCTTTGAATATAGCTATCAATAATTTTTTGATTTAATTCTAGCTGCACAAGCTTTTCCCCTCTCTTATTTTATAGTTTTTACTCTTTAACTCCACCAAAGGTTAAGCCACCTGTAATAAATCTTTCAACTGAAAGGAATAAGATAATTACTGGAATAGCTGTCAGTACAGATGCAGCCATCATTCTACCCCAGACATAATGCTGTGTATAGAAGAGCTGATTTAAACCAAGCGGCAGTGTTCTTAAGCTGCTGGAATTAATAAAGACTGAAGCAAAGAGATACTCGTTCCAGGCGATCATAAAAGCATAAATAAAGACTGAAACTATAGCTGGAGCAGAAAGAGGTAAGACTATCCTGTAGATTACTTCCAGCCTGCTGCAGCCGTCAATAATTGCTGCTTCTTCAATACTCTCCGGTATTGTTCTAAAATAATTACCCAGCATATATAAAGAAACAGGTAGAGTCTGCACAATATAGGTGATTACCAGTGAAGTTCTGGTATCAAAAAGCCCGAGCTTACTGATCATCTGAAATAAAGGAATTACAAGTAAAACTCCACCGAACATATAGACCATTAAAACTCCCCGCTGAATAACCGAGCGGCCTGTATATTCAAGTCTGGCAAAACTGTAGGAACCAAAAATTGAAATCACTACTCCTATTCCCGCTGAAAGGAAGGCGACAATCAAACTGTTTTTAAAGTAATTTAAAAATGGAAAAACATCCGGATTTAAAACCCCCTGATAGTGCTCTACAGTTGGATTATCAGGAATAATAGTAGGTGGTAATTGAGTCTGCTCCCGGTCTGGCTTAAAAGATGAACTGAGCATGGTTACAAAAGGTATTAAGACAAAAGCCAGTACTGTCATCAGTAATAAAACAAATATAATTTTATTTTTCAAACTATCTTTTCCTACCATTCTAACACCTTCCTTACATAAAAGAGGATGAAACCAAAGACAAAGACAAATAAAATTGCTGAAATAGCTGCTGCTTCACCGAAACTATAAGTTGCAAAAGCTTTTTCGTAGATATAAACCGGTAAAACCTCAACTGAGGATGATAAGAGGTAAATCTCTGAGAACTTATAAAAGTTCCAGATTGTACGTAAAATTACCAGAGCTCCAATAACAAATTTTAATTCAGGCAGAGTGATGTGCTTAAATTTCTGCCAGCCAGTTGCCCCATCAACTTCTGCAGCCTCATATAGACTTGCCGAAATTGACTGCAGTTCTGCTAAAATCATCAAAAAGGCAAAAGGGAAGTTGCGCCAGATATTAAAAATTATAACTGCAAAGATTGCATAACGCGGTGACTCGATCCAGTTGATGTGCTGGGGCATTAAACTTAAAACATCGACCATTACATAATTAAACATTCCGAAAACAGGATTAAATAAATATTTCCAACCAAATGCGGCTGAGATTACTGGAGTTACATAGGGTAATAAAATTATTCCACGAATTAGAGATCTGCCTGGAAATTTTCTATTTAATAAAATTGCTACTCCCAGTCCAAGCAGGGTAGTCCCTATAACAGTAGTAGAAGTAAAAATTATCGAAGTTCTAAAGGCTATCCAAAAATCACCATCAGTTAAAATTTCAATAAAGTGCTGTATTCCAATAAATGTATTTGGTTGAGTAGGGTTCATATTAACCTTATGTAAGCTCAACCAGAGATTATAGATCACCGGATAAAGTATTAATCCTCCAATTGCTAAAACTGTTGGTAGGATCAGCCAGTATCCAAGTTTTGCTTCCTGGTCTGTTTTAATCTCCATAACTGCCTCCTTTAATTTTCAACCCTGCTGAATTTTATCCAGCAGGGTTGATTAAGATTAACTTGACTGTTTACTCTAGAGCATCTTCCATCTCTTCTTGTCCCCATTCAGCAGCTTCTTCTGCTGTCCAGCCACTTTCTGTCATTCGCATAATTGTCTGACCAACGATAAATTGACTGGTAATATTTCCGATTTCAGGGAATACTTTACCACCTACATAACCAAATTTACCGATGCTATTTAGACCACTGGCGATACGGGCTGATTTTTCACCCCATACTTCTAAGAGTTCATGCTCTAAATACTTAGGATCATTAGCGATTGAAGGACGAACTGCATTCATTCCACCTGGTGCCATGTGAAGGAAATCAATATAGTTATCACCTGTAACTAAGAATTCGGCAAATGCCTTGGCACCTTCAACTTTCTTTTGATCATTTGATTTAATAAAAGCTAATCCATTGATTTGGCCAAATACTGCTTCAGTTTTATGCTTCATGGTATTAGCAAAGTTTGTCTTATCTACCAGGTTTTCAATCATTTCTCCCTCTTCACCAGCATAATCAGTTGCTGCCAGACCAATATCATCCATAATATAAGTAGAATACATCATCATTGGTACTCGACCTGCCAGGAATAAATCACGGGCATCACGCCAGCCATTAGGTCCGGGAGGTGTGAATTCAGCTAAATTTGCATAATATTCTAGTGTCTCAATCATTTCCGGAGAATTAAAGACTATATTTCCATTTTCATCAAAGATACGTGCATTATTAGAAAGTGCATATTGAGTAAATGTCTGTCTGGCATAAGAGTCTTTATTGGTACCAATAACGATTCCATAATTCTGATTTTCAGGATCGTGAAACTCTTTTGCAGCAGCCAAAATACTCTCCCAGGTTGTGGGTGGCTCTAAACCTTTTTCTTCAAATAAGTCTTCACGATACCAGATACCCTGTACCCAGCCGTGGAAAGGCACACCAAAATATCCACCATCAGGACTAGAAAGCATCTTTAAAGCACCACTATAAATATCCTCTTCCCCAATTGACTGAACTACTTCATTTACTGCATTAGTGTCCAGCATACCTTCAGCACCGAGTTTAAGAATATTTTCTGCACCAGACTCAATCATTGCCGGTAACCTGCCTGCTGCCATACCTGCAGCCAGTTTGGTAGGAATATCATTTTCCTGAACAGTTACTAATTCCACTTTATATTCATCCTGCTGTGCTTCAAAACGATCAATCAGATTATTAATAACTTCAACTCTATTCTCCTCTGTCTGAGTTGTCCAGTACTCCACTGTTGTCTGAGCAAATGAAGTTGCTGAAAATACAAATAATAGTGCCACCATCAATGAAATTTTAACTATTGTCTTTTTTTGCAATTTTAACCCTCCTAAGAATTTTTAAATAATTTTAATTAAAAAGTGTATCTTCCCCCTTTGAATCTACTAGAATATCACCTCCACAAAAATTGTCAGATAATGTTGGTCAATCGTTTGACTAAATAAGTAAAAAAATCTTCGCTTTAGTTCCAGTTTATAATTCTAAGTTCTTTAAATAGGTCCTTAAACTTAATTAAAGAGCTTAAATTATCAAGCTAATCAATCGCTTGACTAAATATAGAAAAACTGTTTTTTTACAATTCTAGATTGCTTTAACAGATTCTCTTTCTATTATTTCACAGGATAAATATATTTTTCTTTCCCTTAACTCTTTTCTATTCATAACCTGATATAACATTTCCATTGAATGCCATCCTAATTCTTCCTCCGGCTGAGAAACTGTACTTAGTTCCGGATCACTGGCTAGAGAAATTATATTATTATCAAAACCAATTACAGAAATATCTTCTGGCACTTTAAGACCTGCTTTTTTAATAGCCTTTATTGCTCCTACTCCCATCTGATCACTGGCTGCAAAGACAGCTGTTATTGAATCATCTTTTGCTAAAATTTCTTCCATCGCCTGAATACCGCTCTCAAGTTTAAAGTCTCCTTCAACAATCAGTTCTTCTCTTACCTGAAGATTATTGTCTTTTAAAGCCTGCTTATAGCCCTGGATTCTGTAAAATCCAGATTCCTTATCATCTTTAGTACCACTGATCATCGCAATTTTCTGATGGCCCTTATTAATTAAATATTTTACAGCTTTATAGGACTCCTTGACATTATCAATATGTACAGATGGCAGCTCTTCGTCTACTTCACGCGCTACAACAACTGTTGGTATTTCTGTTTCTCTCAAAAGTTTTTTGCAGCTTGCAGGCATCCGACCACTGGCAAATAAAATACCATCAACCTGTTTTTCCTTTAATAAGTTGATGTATTTCAGTTCCTCTTCTTCCTGACCACCTGTGGTAGAAATAATCAGGCTGTAATTATACTTGCTGGCAATCTTCTCAATCCCGCTGGCAACTCTAGCAAAATAAGTGTTGGAAAGATCACTGATGATTAAACCAATGGTGTGGGTCTTTTTAGTTACCAGACTGCGGGCAATCTGATTTGGCTTATAGCCTAATTCAGCAGCGACCTGAAAAATCTCTTTTCTGGTCTCTTTGCTGGCCTTTGGTATTCCATTTAAAACTCTGGAAACCGTTGATTCAGTTACTCCAACTTTTTCTGCGATATCTTTTAGTGTTACAGCCATTTTTAAAACCCCATTTAGAAATTTAATTCTGATGAAAATAGATGATTTAGAATTTTTCCACCACTATTTTTAATTGTCTAACTATTTCGATTTGTCTATATTATAATACTAAAATTTTGATTAGTCAAGCGTTTGACCAAAATTGACCAGAATTTTTTTAGTTTTTTCCTTTTGATAATCACTTTCTTAATATATTCAGTTCAATCTTCAATTTCATCTAAACGCTCTTCTTCTGCAAAGCATTTTTTATAAACTTCCAGTGTCAGAAGCTCCTGCGGTAGCCTGAGGTCATTTTCCCAGGCCTGTTTCAGCTCTGCTGCCAGCTCATTATATCCCTGTTCTTCAAATTCGGTCAGTACCTGAGCCAGAACTTTTTGATTTTTATTCTGCCGCTTATGACAGGGATAAAAATTATCTGACTCCTCTACCAGCAGCTGATAATACTCTCCCAGAAGTTTAATCTTAAAATCAGGATATTTATTTCTCAAAGCCACATAAATTGCGAGTCCTTCCGGATCCAGGTCACCGGCATAACAAATATTTAAAGCTTCAAGCCGCTGCTGACGCTGCCTGGTCTTAACTTCTACAGCCTCCAGACCCAGCAGCTCCTCTAAAAAAGAAAAGCTTCTGATAATTCTTTTACCCTGGCCGTAAATTACAGTATCAAAATCTCGAGCAAAAATATCAATCCCGGCTGCTAGGGCTTTTTTGGCCCCGATAAAGGCAGAATGGTTTTCCATAATCAAAATATTATTGATCAAAGTTGGATCCACTGCCCAGTAGACAAATAAATGATTGTACTGCTGAGCCTTTAAGTCAGCCAGGCTTAAATTTAAATTACTCAAAATCTTTTTGCCTGCAGTCCGGCTCAAAAATTTCTCATCTGCAAAAAGCTCCAGGGATCGCTCCTCCCGGCTGGCCGATTCTCGCTCAGATTTAGTTTTCAAAAAATCAGCCAGGCTAAATAATTTCTGCTTTAGCTCCTCTGTCTGCTGAACTGGCCTTTTAAGAAAATAGCTTAAATCAAGCTGGCGGGAGAGCTGTAAAATATCTTTATCCGACCAGCCTTCCACCTCTTCTTTAAGCATAGTCCAGCGTTTTTTTAAACGAGGCTGCCGCTGATTGAACTCAGAACTTTTGATTGCTCTAATTCGCTCTTCAATTTCCATCTTTTTTAGAAGCTGATATAAATTCTGATAACCACCGGCTGCCTGATAGGCAGTAGCTCCTCCCAGTCTGGCTTTAATAAAATTTTCAAAATCAGCCAGCTGAAAGCGGAGCCTGCCCGCAAGCTCATCCTTTTTATATTTTTCGAACAATCTAATCCATTTTTGCTCGTCTTTCACCATAAATCACCTGTCCCTTGACAACACCCTGGTTGCGCTCAGTGTCACCGATCTCCAGTGCCCAGAAAACAGGAAAGCGCTCCGAAATTTCAGTTTTGATAATCTCCGGTGCAGCAAAGGCAACCAGCTGGAAATTAAGCTTATCGGCAATCTTAAAGATTGGATCCAGCACATGAGCTGCCGAAGCCTTACCAAAGGGATTATCCAGAAAAAGCACTGTCCAGGGATTTGACTTATCAAAACGCTGTTTTTTGTAATTTAAAAGCATCATCATCATGAAGGCATTGATCGAAAGTGACTGACCACCACTGCCCTCAGGTCCATTCCCCTTACCCTGAATCACTGATTCCCAGTCAGAATAGAAATAATCCTGGGGACGGGCATGGATAAATTCATTTTTTTCGGTCATTTTATAGACCTGGAGCACAGGATAGCGGCCGCGCAGTGCTCTTGAGAAAAGAGCGGCATCTCCACAGTATTCCTTGAGCTTATAATCCGGCAGCTGCTCAACATCAATTTCCTCCCGGTTAAATTTATTGATCAGCTCCAGGAAATATTCCTTCAGCTCTGCAATTACCTCCTGCCCATCATCAGGCAGCAGATCATCCCGGCGCAGTCTGACCAAAGGAAAGGCATGACCCCGCTGATTGTGGTAGACCATATTGCTGATCATTTCCTTCATCGAAGTAATCAGCCGCATCACATGAATTGCCGAGCGCTCAGCCCACTGCTGTCTGGCCTCTTCTGCCTCCGTTTTGTTGCGGTCAATTGTGTTCAGCTCATTATTGATGTATTCCTTAAAGGAATTCAGCATCTCATAGTTATACTGGTAATCACTGGCGCGAAAGTTATGGAGCAGTTTTTCGTTGATGCTGTTTTTTAAGGTAATGTTTTCCACCACATCCTTGACATCATTTTTAAAGTGATAGAAATTATCTTCAGTTTTTTCCCGGAGAGACTTAAGCTTATTTTCAATACTGCGGTAGTCATTCTCCCAGTTCTCGATAACTGCTGCCGGGGAATCCTTAAGTTCTTCTTTAACTCCGGCATTGAGTTCACCCTTTGCTGCCTCCAGCTGATAATATTCCAACTTATTGCTGAGGTTATTATAGATCTGTATTTTTTCCTGATAATTTAAAATCATCTCTTCCAGCTTGGAGAAATAATCCCTATTTTCACTCAGCTCTTTTTTTATTTCCAGCTCCTTAATATTTAGCTCTACTTCCTCCCAGCTCTGAACCGAGCGCTGAAAACGACCTTTAATTTCAGCTGCCTTCTCTTCCAGCTCATTTTCTCTTGATTCCAGTTGGCCGCGGCGGACCAAAATATCTTCCTGCAGGTTCTGAGCCTGCTTTTGGAGCTTTTTAAGCTGCTCACTTATTTCCTCCAGAGCAGTCTTAAGCTGACTCTGATTTTTGAAATCATAATCACGCTCTTCCCAGTCAGCAGAGATCTGAGTCAGTTCTGATTTCAGCTCATTAATATCTTTCAGCAGCTTCTGCAGCCCTGCCTCCAGGTATTTAAGTTCAGCTGCCTTTTCCTCTTCTTTTTTCTGGAGTGAAATCACTTCCTCGTAGTTTAGATAACACTGATGCTGCTCAAAGGCAAAAAGCTCAGGATACTGCTCCCGGGGAGCAATGTTAAGCTCCTCTTTTCTAAATTCACTTTTCAGTTCAACCTGCCTGTCACTCAGCATTTCATTTAAGCTGCCGGCAAAGTCCCGCAGAGCCTGCAGCCAGTTCTCATAATTATTTTCCAGCCGCAGCTCTTCTTTCTGCCTCTTTTTCTGCTCTTTTTTATTATCTCCAAGCAGTCCCTCCAGCCGCTCTATCTCAGCCAGCGCTTCCTGATAGTGGCTTTCTTTCTTTTCCAGCTCCCTTTTTGCCTCCAGATAGTCTTTAACCTGCTTTTGATTTTCTTGAAGCTCAGTTAATTTTTTCTCTTTTTGCTGATATTCTTTGTTCAGAGAATTGATTTTTTCAGCTGTATTTTTAATCCTCTGCTCATATTTCTTGATTTCTGCCTGCAGAGATTCCAGTTTAGATTTCTCATTTCCCAATCTTATTTTGATTTCAGCAGCTGATTCTGCTGTCAGCATGGTCTCAGCCCGGTAGTTGAGCTGATTTAAGTTTTTGAGTTTTCGCTCCAGAATAGATATTGTCTCTCTAATCTCAGCCTCTTTGTTTTTTAAACCACTAAACCACTGCTCAAAATTCTTTTTATCCTCAGTAAAATTCTTTTCCGTACCGGTCAGAAGTTTAAAGGGAAGCTTAGAATCACTGCCGTTCAGCTGATGGTTGATAAAGATAGGTACAGCAAAGTGAGAAATCTCCTCTATAGAAATATTAGCCTTAATCTTTTCCCAGTCTGACTCATAAACTACCACCAGGCCATAAGGCAGCAGGGGATAGTCTTTTAGATATTTTTGCCGCTGCTCCACCAGTTCAAACAAAAATTCACTGCCGTAATAAACGCGAATATCGAGCTCTTTAATTTTCTGATAGAGCCTTTTCTGCTCCAGACTGGCCACCCAGTATTCTCTGTCATTTAGATTTAAGTCAAGCTGGAGCTCAAACTTATCTGCATTCAGCTCCTGCAGCCTTTCCTCTTTTTCGTTGATTAATTTTAAGAGTTCATTTTTTTGCTGCTGCAGCCACTGTTTACTGTAAAATTCCTCAAATTTATCAAGATTTAAACTTTTTAGAAGCTGAGAAAAGAGCTCTTCCTCAGATTCTTTCTGTTTTTGAAGCTCTTCTTTTAGCTTTTCGACCATAGTCTCTTGAGCGGCTGCTTTAACTGCAGTCTGCTGTTTTTCAGCCTGCAGCTTTTCTTTCTGTTCTTGCTGTTCTTTTAAAGCTTCTTCCAGCTTTTCCAGTTTAGAATTTAAATTAGCTATATCTTTATCCAAATTCTGCAGCAGATACTCCGGCGTTTCCAGCTCCAACGGGTTAAAAAAGTGAGCCAACTTTTCTTTTTCGGCCTCAAACTGCTGCTTCTCGTGCTCATATTTTAACTTAAACTGCTGCTCATCTCTAATTTTTTGTTCAATCTTATTTTCTTCAGCTTCCAGCTGCTTAAGTTTCTCTGCTAAATATTTCTGATAGGAATAATAATCAGCAGCTGAATGTTTAATTTTAGAGTTTAGATCAGCAATTTCTGCAGCTGTCTCTTCCTTAAGTTTCTTGATTTCTGTTTCCAGTTCCTTAAATTCAGTTCTCTCTTTTAGAGAATTTATTTTTTCTCTTTTTGCTTCGGCTTCATTCAGCAGCTCCTCTAATTTGAGATATTTCTGGTTCAGCTTTAACTGCAGCTCTTCTGCTTTTACCCGCTCAAGCTGACTATCTAATTTCTGCTGCTCAACTTCGGCGCTTTCCTGTTCTGACTTAAGTTTATTTAAAGCCCTCAGTTTTTTAACATATTTTAAGTTTTCTGATTCAAAATTAAGCTCTTTAATCCGCTCTGCAGTCTTTTCTTTTTCTCGCTGACTGCGGCGCAGCTCATTTTCTAAAAAAGTCCTGCGGTCTGCAATCCCTTTCAAATAATTATTTCCTCGCTCTCTGATCATCTCCCGGGTTTCTTTAAGCTGCAGCCCCTGCTTAGCATCACTTAAGAGAGGGTCAACCATCTGGGAGAGAGTTTTTAAATCCTCGCGTCGGGATAAAAGCTCAGGCAGATTGCGGGCAATTTTTACATTGTCTACAAAAATATTGAGCAGCGAATTTTTTTCCCGCTCATTGTAATAACTGATGCTCTCACTGACAGCTGGAATAATCAACTGATCAAAAAGAGCCTTATTATCTTTTGCCTGCGAAAAATATTTCTCCAAACCTCCCTCACTGCGGTTGATATTTTTCATAATCTCCCACTCCGAACGATAAATCCCGTGGCTGCTTAAATACTGATAGTATTCCGAGTTAAGACTCGACACAGCTGTTTTGGAATATTTGATAAAATCAGCCCGATTTTGATCAATGAATTCTTCCAGCCGCTGATATTCCAGCACCTGATCACTGCTTTTAGTGTAAAGGGGCAGATTAGTCAGACTAAAACGGCTATTACCCTGATACTCATGAGTATAGAGAAAATATTTTAGACCAACTTTGCCTTCTTCATCAGTTGTGCTCTGCTGTTTGTGAGCGGAAACACAGATTCCGGTCAAAAGCTTTTTATCTTCACTGCCATCAAGCCGCCACTCCAGCACCACGTGGAAGGTATAAGGCTGAAAAACCTGATAGCGGTCATAAAACATTCCCTCCAGCTTATTTCCATTCCGCTTACCCCAGGCAGTTCCAGGAAGGAGGAGCTGAGAGATCAGCTGCAGCATAACCCCCTTACCACTGCCATTTTGCAGGGTAAAGAGACTGTGGTCAGATTCCAGATCAAAGATTGAGTTCCGGTGCTGTTTCTGAAAACCATCATATTTATTCCCTGTAATCCTAATTTTGCTCAGTCTGGGCATTCTGATCTTCCTCCTCTAGCTCTTTTCTGCTTTCTAAAATCAAATCCATAAATTTATTGTAGCGCTTCTGGCTGTGGTAGAGTTCATCCAGCCGTTCATAAAGCTCCGCTTTTGGAATCAGCTTTAGCTCATCACTCTGGTCAATAATCAATCCCTGTTCAGTTAAGGGTTTCAAAGCCGTGTTAATAAAAGAAAGTCGATTACCCTTAGTTCTGGTCACATCCACCTGCTCATCCTTATTCAGCCGATATTCGCTAAACTCAGTCAGCCAGAGCTCAGCCACCTCTTCCACGGCAATTGACCAATTTTGAGTAAAGGACTCATCTTCTTTTTTGCGCTCAAGCCAGCTCTCTAAAGTTGCGGTAACCAGGTCAGAAAGGCGGTGATAGGAGATTCCTTCCTCTTCCCAGCGTATCCGAACATGACTTTCTTTATCAATCTCAGCCAGAAAAATTGAAATAATGATATTGGCCAGATAAAAATAGCGCTTCCGCCTGAGGCCGGAATATTTTTCTTTCATCTGGGTATATGAATTAGCAAAACTTGAGCCTCTTGCCTTGGAGACAAGATGAACATTTTTGGCCGTTGAAAAAACTCTTAAACCCGCCTCAGCAGCCATGGTGTTGACGATATTATGTACCTCACTGTTAGTTCTGTACTTTTCAGCCAGCGGATCAGAGACTGAAAGAATCTCTTCTTCTAAAAGTTTGAAAAATAGGGCGGCTCCATTTTCGAGCTCTTCCTGTTTAAATGCCATTTTAATCTTCCTCCAGATAAATTTTATAGGGTGAAATAATAAACTGATCAAGTAGATTTACTTTTTTACTGCTGCCTGTCAGCCTGGCTGCGAGTTTTTTACCTTCCAGCTCAGCCAGTTTTGGCTCGGCTTTTACTAACTTATTGAATAAAAGCAGCCGCTCATCCAGTCCCGGATATTCTTCCACAATTTTAAGTCTAATATCGGTGATGATAAACATCATAAATAACTCCAGATTAATTGGCTGACTCAGCCATTTCTCTTTTTTGGCTGTGCTCAGCTGATTTAGTTCTGTCAGCTTAAATTCTCCTTTTTGCAGCAGCTCGTTAAAAACATCCTGCCAGAGTTCAACCGCAAGCTCCCAGTCTATTTCCCGCTCTGGAGCTGAGTCAATTTCTACTGTTTCTATTTCCCCTTCACTTTCTTCCAGATAGCTGTAAAGCTGTTGTTCAGACCAGGCCCAGTCTAAAGGAAAGATAAAGTCCTGCTTCGGAGAAAAGAGTGGATTCAGCATTTTTTCTAAATCATCGATTTTAGGAAGTCCTGACTTAAGTACAGTATTCTGCCAGAAATCTTTTTTAAAACTCAGGCGAGAAGTCTGCCAGAAAATATCGGGATTTTCCCGTCTCAGCTGCAGCTCAAGTGACAGATTGGAAACTGTCAGTTCTGCCAGATAATCATGGAGAGCTCTTGCTCGCTCCAGTTCTTCAAATAGGAGTTCTCCTTCTTTCTGATCAACATTTTCAAAACTGTCCAGCCTGTCCCGCCAGACAAAAATATCACTGAAAACTTTTTTCTCTTCTTTAAACTGCTCCCTGACCTCAGCCTCAGTCCGACGTCGGCGCTCTTTGTAGGCTGAAAATATCAGGCCCGGATTGCGCAGTATATCCTCCCGCCAGTCCTTTTCCTTTTTGATCAAGTTGCGGACCCGGGCAATTAAATTGCTGACACTGCCTTTAGCTTCTTTAAAGTTACCGTTTTTAATCAGCTGCAGAGTATAAAACTGCTCCAGATCAAAACCAAACTCCTGCAGAATCTCCCTGGTAATAAAAATTATCTCCTGTGAAATCTCGGAGAGCCTGTAGACTGTGCTCCCACCTTCCTGCCAGTTGGAAGCCTCCCGGTCCGGAATCAAATAGCGGTATTTAAAATCTCTAAATCCTCCCGCTGTTTCATCATAAATTTTGACATGAAAATATGACTGCTGTTTGGGATCTCCCGAATAAAGAACTCCATCCACCAGTCTTTCAATTTCTTCCATATTTATATTAAGCTGCATTTCTTTTAAAATTTCAACAGTCAGCTGCAGCAAATCACTGCGGCTGCGCTGCTGATTATTATTTATTTCTCTTTTGAAAACCTTTAGCAGCAGGTAAAGAGAAATTTGATGGGAATATTCGTTAAGTGTGCCCACATCCATTCCCTGTCCCAGTTCTGCTATTGCTTTTGTCTTTTTTAAGCGCTCATGTAAACCTGTATTTGCCTGATCCATAAAACCCTCTCCAGAATAATTTTTAATTTGCTTTCATTTAATATTATTCTATTTAGGAGAGATTCTTCCTGCTTTTAGAACCAGATAATCTGAGTTTTAATATATTATGTATTTTGATTCACATATTTAATATAATCCAGATAATATTTTATTGACTTATCAAGATTTTGATAGACCAGCTTATCATTCTTCAAATAAGAAAGCTGTCCCTGAATTTTTGATTATAAACTATTGATCTTCTCCCAGACTTCTTCATTAACTGGGATTCCTTTTTCTAAATTTTCCTGTCTTCTTAAATAGGTTCTTTCCCCTGGATAAGTAGGTCTTTGTTCAGGATCAACTCTCTCAGCCGAATGAACCGAATCAACTGTCTGTTCAATTGTTTCTTCATTAATTTTATCTTCCATATCAAAAACCATAAACAGTTGAGAAATCGCATATTCTTTTTCTTTTTCCCCAATTAAAAAAGTATTTAAACCTCCAGAGAGTAGTGAAGCAAACAAATCAAACATCATTGAAAGCCCGGATCCTTTCCAGTAACCGGCTGGAAGCGGCCGCATTGATTTCAAAATCTCTCCTGGATCTGTGGTTAATTCCCCTGCTTGATTATAACCACCTGGATAGGGTAATTCCTTATTTTCCATCTCATATTTTCCCAGGGTTCCATAAGCATACTGAGAAACTGCCATATCTAAAACAATATGCTTTTTAGGCCGGGGAACTGCCATTACAAGGGGATTATTTCCAAGTTTTGATTCTTTTGCTCCCCAGGGTGGTAAATTAGGTAGTGTATTAGTAAAACAAATCGCCCCACAACCTGCTTCTGCTGCCTGCCAGCCAAAAGCACCTCCCCGCATCCAGTGGTTTGTGTTTTTCAGAGCCATAACTGCTATACCTTCTCTTTTGGCTTTTTCAATTGCTTTCTCCATTATCAACTGAGCATTTAAATTCCCGGGGCCCAGCTGTCCATCATATATTTCAATATTCCCATTAGTATCAACCTTTTTTGGCTCAGCCTTGATATCTATATAACCTTCGTCAATCATCATTATAAACTCGGGAAATCTATTAACTCCGTGAGACTGAAAACCATCCAGACTGCTGTCGGCAAAATTTTTGGCAGCCAGTTCTGCTTTTTTCTTCTCGAAACCTCGGTCCAAAAGGATTTCAAAAAATTTATCATATAGCTTCTGGTAGGAAATTCGCATTTAACCCACTCCTCAATTGTTTTTCTGTACTTTTTAATCCTGATAAATTATTAATATTCTCTCATAATTATTATTCTTTTTATTTAGCAAACTTCCTGCTTTATTGCTAAGATTATAATAGTTTAACAGCACTGGTTTTCATTAAATTTAAGCTTTATATTTTAAAAAACAGAGTTATGTAAAATTATTTTAGCTATTTAATAAAAGTAATAAAATAAATTTATTAGAAATATATGTGAATATAAGCAGGAATTATCTTCTTTATAGCAAATATATTATATAGCAGTAAGATAAAATTTTTACAAATCTAAAATCAAATATTTATAAGGGCAAAATAATTGAAAGATTATTACGCAAAGATCTGAATCTAAGGATTTTTATCTATGATTGTCAGATTTGCCTCAGGTATTTAAGGCCACAGTGATGAAAATTGCTGTGGTTTTTTGTATAAAAATTATGGCTCTTCGCTATTTAGTGTGGGTAATACAAATGGCATATATTAACATTAATGGTAATGCAAAATTAAAAATTAGCATGAATGCAGTTTGAAATTTTAAATAAATGCTTTAGGTAAATCAAATTCAA
>Ga0208430_10070_pt1 | contig 29876 bp, 45 predicted proteins | sample Wag42014_10_12_FD_187329 | JGI IMG/M metagenome (GOLD analysis project Ga0208430, IMG submission 187329) | Deep subsurface shale carbon reservoir microbial communities from Ohio, USA - Utica-2 Time Series 2014_10_12 (SPAdes) (version 2) ...
AACCTAATTCTCTGATCACATAGATCATAATATATAATATAATAATGAGTTAATAATTAATAAAATAATTATTAACGCCCTCGTTCAGAATATATCTTTTTCCTCTGAAAAATACAAAATTTTTGCAAAATGAACTTTATTGATTAGTTAATAAAAATTTATTATGATTTTATTAATACTTCATCTTTGAGTAATTAAGAAGACTTGATAATTTGTAGAATAACCTCAAACTTTTCCACTATTGTTATTTAAATACCTACTAAAAATTTGCTTTAAAAGCAAAAAGTTTATAAACATTAGAAACATAATATATATTGAACAAAACTTTGAGGGGGCTGGTAAAGATGGAAGGTGTGAAAAGAATTGAAATTAGTGCAAGACTGAGGGAGGCAAAGTATTTAGCAAGGCAGGGGTACATAGAGGAAGCCTTTGACGAGATAGGAGAGTTAATTTTTCTGTTAGTTGATTTGATTGAAAAGAGGGCTGATTGAAATGCCTTTTTTTTTATCTGTTTTTGTGATGGGTGATGGACCGAAAAGTTTATAAACATTAGAAACATAATATATATTGACAAAACGAGGAGGTGTTGGAAGTGGTGGAGTATTTTGAAGTTAGGAAAGTTGAGAAAGAGGGTGCAGAGCCGAAGGAGGTAGCGAGTGCGTGGATGGAGAACCTCGAAGCACTCAAAAATGAACACCCACGAGTCGTTAGAAAGGTTGTGAAAGAAATTCTTGATTATACAGGGGAGAAAGAACTTACAAACGGGCTTTTAGCCCTCGCGAGAGAACTTCTTGAGAGGCACAAGAGAAACAGGAATTTACGGAGCATCAAGATTGCAATCACGTACAACAAGTACCTGCATTTTCATTACGGAAGCTTGATAAAACTGTATATCGACGGCACGATTACCTACGCCTCACGAGCGACCATCGAAGGGTATGGCTTCGTGGTCCACGACGGGGAGGAGGTCGCCTGAGGACTTTTTCATTTTATTATTTTATTAAAGAAGAAGGAGGTGTTGGAGATGAAGAAGATTGTCTGGATAAGTAGACACCAGCTACACGAAGAAAACAAGAGAATACTCGACAAAGCGTTCGGTAACTGGGAGCTAGTCGCATGGATAAAGGATACCGTAACACCAGAAGACTTGAGGAGGTTGGCAGGAGAGTACAGTGATGCAGCGTTCGTTGTAGTTCTACCGCCGCAGTTACTCGCAGAGTTACTTAAGTATACGAAGGAAGTCTACAGGTTCATAGTGGACAGGGATGTCAAGGAAGACGGGACAGCAGTATTTACGCCAGTCGGTTTAGAAAAAGTAGTCAGAATAGAGATAGTTACAGAGAGGCTTGTTTGATTTTTTTGTTTTTTAGATTTAATGGAAAATATAAAAAGGAGGGTGGTGAAGATGAAGGTGGAGAACTTGAAAGTTTTTAAGTTTTTCAAAGGGAAGAAGGGGGATATTATTTCAAAAATGGTTTCTGGAAAGGTTGTTCTTGTGAACAGAAATTCTCCTGTTATGCCTCACGCTGGCGAAAAATGGTTGTGCAGAGTCGATTTTGAAAAAGAAAGATTTGCAGTAGTAACTCCATTGACAAAAGAAGTTTTGGTAAAATCAGTTTATGAGTGTTGTGGTCATATTGAAGTGAAACGTGTTAGCGTTTCTGAAGTTTCAACAAGTGTTGATAATGTTAAGCTGGTAGGAGGTGATGCTGTAGTAGAGTACTATTACCCGTTCAAGTGTCCAGAATGTTCAAAGGAAGAGGAAGAGGAGTTGAAAAGGGCAGTAGGCGAAGAGAAGGTTCAGAGGCTCGAGGAAGAGTACGATGAATGGAGGAGGAAGTTCTTTGGCAGCCAGGGACTGGAGTTAAGGAGGTGCTTTGAATTTGATTTCTACGAGGACATCGAGCCATTGGTAACTGTAGATAGACCAATAGTGTCTGCGATTGCAATGAAGACAGTAGAAGAAGAGGAGGTTCAGAAGCTGAAAGATAAGTATGGCATTGACGATATTGAAGACTTGTATTATACGAATTTGGAAAAATATGTTGAATTCTACGAGGAGTTCGTGAATGCAGTGAAGGAGAAGGTTCAGAAACTTGTTAATGATGGTTTTGTTCCAGTGATTGTCCGGAATGTTGAAGAGAGGCAGAAGCATCTTGTTGATGAGAAAGTTGCATATCAGCTAAGAGGAGAGTATGCGTTTGTGAAGTTCAAGGATGCAGAGGAAGAGTTGAATGAGTTTTTTGAGAAAGCGAAGAAGATAATTGAGAAGATAACACCAAAACCAGAAATCAACGAACAGTTTCCAAAACCTACGTGGCAAGAAGATGCAAAAAAGTTGATTAGGGAAGCGGTTGAGAAGGGACAGAAGATTACAGAGATTGATGACATGCCAGCGTACGGCTGGTACGAAGAGTATCCGACATACTTTACGAATGGAGAGAAGCAAGAAAAGACAGTAGCTTATGAATACAAGGGAGTTACTGTTCCAGTGTGGCTTTTTATTGATGGCAGAGTACAAGATGGAATTAATGAGTTCAAGTTGTGGGAATGGATAAAGACGTTGCCAGAAGACAACGAACTGAGAAGAAAGGCTGAAGCTGAAGAAAATGCAGTGAGGCAGTATTACAAAAAGAAGGACGAGTTACTCAGGAAATGGGAAGAAGAGAATGGTGTTTATTTGAAGATGCTTTTTGAATTGTACGAGGACATGTCTTATGATGCGCAAATAGAGTTCAGTGACGATTTTCTAAGCAACGGTAAGGAGGTATATGAGTCAATACTGGCTTGGATGGATGATTAGGAGGTGATGAGGATGAGGCTTGAGGAAAAAGAGTTTTATGGTACACTTTACGGAGGCTGGTAAAGATGGAAGTTAGGTTCTATTTAATAGCTCAATTACCCCAAGAATTAACTATGGAGCAATTAAAAGAAATTGAGCAAGAATTAAGGGAAAAATACCATTTAAACCCTAAAATTGAAACTGTTACAGTAAAAGAATTTGAGGTGGAATTATGATCCCAACAAAGAGTTTTTTTGATAAAAAACTAACAGAGATTTATAGGGCTTCAGAGAATATCCAAGAACTAACTCCATCTTTTACCTACATGTTTTCAGACGCCCAGTTTATTCAAAAATCCGTAGAAGAATTAGATACGGCATTAACTACTTTCTTTAACGAGTTATACGATTTCTTAGCATCAGTAAAGCATGGAGAAATTGACGAAAAGCAATTGGATTTATTAATATACATGTTAGAAAGGTGATCAGTAATGCCTTCTATTCCTATTTTTTTCGATGACTGGCTAAAAGAACGATATTCAGAAAATTACATTGCTATTATCTACCGCTATCTTAGAAAAGTAGAAAGGGACGTCGGAGACTTAGATGCCATTACGGTAGAAGATATCAGAGAGGCATATTGGCTAAGATCCAATACTATGAGAAAGAAATACGTTCAATCGTTTAAGAGGTACCTCGACTATAAAAAAGACTATAGATATTATGGAGAAATATTAACGGCGTTTTGGGGATTGAAGGAGCGTGATGGGTGATGGGTCGTCGTTCAAAAGCAGTTTTTGAATACTACAAACAAAAGCTACAAGAATACGGTTATGCTCTTGAAAGAATAGGGAGGGCTTATATCGTTTTAAATGAGGACAAGATAGTAGTATTTTCAGCAAGAAACTACGGAGAGTTAAGAGCATTCTTGATTGGGCTTGAAATTGAGGATAGGAGAAATAAAGCTAAAGGAGCGTGATGGGTGATGGACCGAAAAGTTTATAAACATTAGAAACATAATATATATTGACAAAACGAGGAGGTGTTGGAAGTGGTGGCGCTTTATAAAAGAGTAGAAGTTGAGAAAGATGGTGCAGAGCCGAAGGAGATAGGAGGTGGTAATATGGAGATAGTCTGGATTCCCGACCTATTTGAGAAGTACAAGGTTGTGAAGCTCTATGACGACCCTTACGACGAAGTACCAAGAGTGCTCAGTGACGTCACTGAGGCGCCAAACGCTTACGGAGTACTCTTCGACGAACTCGATGATGGAACAGCGATGGTTGCCCTCACATGGGATGACCCAGTGGAGACTGTGGACGGGGTGATGGACCGAAAAGTTTATAAACATTAGAAACATAATATATATTGAAGAAGACATGTGGAGGTGTTGGAAGTGGTGGAGTATTTTGAAGTTAGGAAAGTTGGGAACTTTGAGGATATACATGTGGTTGTGGAAAAGAGTGCAGGCAAGGCATTGAATACAGGGTTCTACATTATATTCGAGGCTACAGAGCACTTAGACATTTTCAAAAAACTCCTAGACAAACTAAAAGACGGGTACTGGGATGCAATAAAAATATCAGAATGCTGCCTCATAGAATATTCAGTATCACAGAGGATACCCAATGCAATATGGATATGTGGAGTGAACAAGTACGGCAAAGTTGTGGACCTGGATTGGGGGGACGTAGATAAAATGATGGAGATGGTGGAGGAGGGGTACAAAAAAGTAAGTAAAGTGGAAAGGAGGCACTACGTAATAACACCTTTTGAAAGAGAATAGTTTTGAAAGAGAATAGTGGAGGTGTTGGAGATGAAGATGAAAGTTGTGTTGAATGCGAAAAATGTGTACTGCAATGCAGACCAGCTCGCAGAGTATTTCTACGAGCTCAACTACTGCGACGTAAAGAAAGTAGATGATGAAAGAGTTGAACTGAGCTTCGATTCAGCTCAGCTGAAAAGAATTTTCGATGAGTTTTATACGCTCGAGAATTTCATCAGAGATACTATAGCAAGAAACACGGAAGCAGCGTTTGCATATATTATAATGAATCTAAATGATATTGTTGAAAGGGTTGACGTTGAGTTCGCATACGAAGTTAATCTCGACGACGTTGTTGATTTAGAGGAGTTTGAGTTTTGATTTTTTATTTTACTGCTTTTACTACTCTTTTTAAGCTATCACCCGCTAGTGCTAAAATGCCGACTATTATTAATTCTAATAAGTCCTTACCATCTTTTCCATAGTAAACTATTATGAAGGTGCCCAAAATTAGTAAACAAACCATAGCAAGGTCTTTATCTTCTATATCAGGGAATATCATCGCTTTAACCCCCTTTTTCTTATCACACAGATAATTGAAATAATAAAAGCAATAACGGCGGCTATTGTTTCATGGGTTAATTTGCCCAAATCCCTAACCTTAAACACGTATCCTTCTTTAATCAATTCATCCCCTAAAACGGCAAATAAAAGCCAAATTAAAGCCCAAATTAAGCCGTAATTTTTTAACAAAAAAATGATAATTACCCCGGCAAAAATCCAAAAAATAAGCCTAATTTTCCATTTTTTTGTTAATTCTGATATTATGTTTTTAAACATCAAAATACCCCCGCAAAGTTGAACCCATCCAAAAAAATCTTATTTTTGTTGTTACTGTCCGCATAAAGTTTAATAATCCCTGCAGTTCCGCCTTGACCCCCATACGCAATAACCACTTTAGCCCATTCTCCCGAACCTTCAATCTCTCCGGAAGTGTATAATCCCACGTTGTACTCCCATACCTCAAACCTTAATTTGTCGCCAGGGCATGCTAACAAATAAATGCGTGCATCATCAACATAAACCAAATTTGAGTTATCCCCTAATTGGATGAATGAACCGGGAGGCATCTCTAAAACCCCTTTATTTAGCCTATCAATGTCGTTATTTAGCCTATCAATGTCGTTACTGTCTTTTCGTGTGTACCCCCACGATAAATAACCGGCACCACCCGAAAACGTTAATAAAGTTAAAATTGGTGGGTCTTCTTCAAAAGAGTTATGATAATACCAAAATTTAACACCGCCGCTTTCATAATTCGAACGAACTAAAGCGCTTAAAGTGTTTGCTCTTTCTTCATAAGTGTAACTAACACATGGGGGGTATTTTTCGGTGTATGTACTCTCTACTAAAATGTCTTCGTTGGGGGTCGCTTTTGAATAGCCCCTTATAATAAGCTCTGCTATAATTTTGTTAACCATCATTTTGTTAACCATCTTTATTTCCCCCCTATTCAACGAAATAAATATCATTCCATCCGGTTTTTAATGAATCCGCCAGAATATCTACATGATATAAATAATCCCCGTCCGTAGCCGTCCCATCCGAGTTTATATTATATAACATCCCATTGACCACTATTTTAAAAGATATTGGTGATTCGTCCCCTATCCATCTTATACGTAACTCCCCGCCGCTTATTGTAAATGTGTCGGGTATATAAACATGCATTACGTTTAAAATTGTGTATTCTGTCCCGTCTACTTCTACCGTCTTAGCGATAGCCCCACCATAATAAGCCGGGTCTAAGTCTAGTTTTTCGTATAGGACTATTAGTTCGGGGCTTTCATTGTAAAATGTGCTTGAAGAAGTAGCAGTATCTATCTGCTTAAGTTGTCTTTCTAAATAGTTCCTTAAATTAATATAGACTCTTACTGGATTTGCTTCTAAGGTTATTTCACTATCGGTTAAGGTTAAAGAAGATACGATATAATTAATAGCATCAACCGTTATTTGATTACCAATGTTGATTAAGTAGTTTTTGAATTTTGCAGGTAACTGTAGAGATAGATTATAATTAATATTCCTATAAGTATCTAAGTATGCTTTAGCTAATAATGATGCTGTATCCTTATCTAGTATCTGTGGAACACTTACCTTTTTAGCCTTAACTCCTTGCTGAGCGATTAAATTTGTATCCTCTGCGATTCCGACTGGAACTTTCCCAGTCCCATCATTACCTCCAATAACGATAATCTTATTATACGTTTCATCTCCGCTTTTAGTTAATTCCTTCGCTTTTATTTCGTTTATTGTAAATAATCCAGAATTATCTCCGATGTGGACGCCGTAGTTATTATCAATCCAGAGGATTTTGTTTAAAATCTCTGCTATAAGCTGTAAAGCACTTAATCTATTTTCATAATCGAATTTTAAGCTTATAGGAGTAGTCGGGCACTCTATTAATGTGAAAGGAGTCGAGGTAATGATAGCTTTCGCAATATCGTCTGCTCTCGTCTGCTTATATTCAAAAACACCGTTTACCGTCTGAGCCTGAGCATCGTAAGTTAGAAATAGATCATTTTCAAGATAATAATCTAATCCCCTACATTCAAGCCTAAGCTCATTGTCAGGCTTATTTTCACTAAAAGAAACTAATACTCCTTTAAATAAAGTTATTGTAGCATTATTAAGCTGATCAGTTAATTTGAGCTCGACAGGTTTTAAAATATCGCTCTCTGTAATCGTATCATCATATGTAATTATTGTTGCTTCAGCCCTTCCATTCAGGTCTGTCTTAATTGAAAAGCTCTTTATTCCTTTCTCTATGCCATCCAAATAGAAAGTTGCGATGGGTTTTTTATATACTTTACTCGGTAATTCCTGTAAATTTAATAAGCTTTCTTGTATTGATAGCGTATCGCTTAAAACTGTAGAAAGTAAATTTAATAAGCTTTCTTGTACTGATAGCGTATCGCTTAAAAGAGAAAAAGAAAGCGTTTCAGATAACGTTACGCCCTCTGTGATATGAGTTGAATAATCTACCATCTAAGTTTCCTCCCAATCCGCTTTTCAATTTCTTCTGCTAACTTATCGATATCCTTATCTTCTCGTATAGCTACTCCTTCAAGCCGTATCACGATATTAGCCTGTCCTCCACCTGCCTGGGCAGGTGTAGGCATTGGCTTAACTTGTAACGCTGGTAAAACAGGCTTTATTTTTTGAATACTCTTTAACCCGGCTCCATAACCTTCAACTATGCTCTGTCCAATTTCTTCGAAGACTTTAGAAGGTGAGCCTATCTTTAATTTCTCTTTAATCCAGTCGATAGCCTGATTTATAGGGTTCGTTAATGTCTCTTTTATTATGTTCCAGATATTGCTAAGCCCGTCTTTAATACCATTTAAAATCGATCTCCCGATATTTAGAGCCGCATTATACATATCAGAAGCAAAATTAACCATTTTCTCTTCAATCGTATTAAACGCCCAAACAAAAGCGTCTTTTATTGTCCCTAAATACTCTTTTAACTTATCTCTCGCTCCTCCAACGTTAAATACCAATAACCCAATAGCCGCAATTAAAGCCCCGATTGCAAGGACTGGAAGGCTTATTGCTCCTGCTAAAGCTCCCAAGGCAGGTAAAACCCCACTTACTGCTCCCGCTATGCTACTAATTGCTCCGCTTAAGCCTAAGAACCCCGCAACGCCAGACACTACTTTTACTACTCCTAAAACTACCATTAACGCAGACCCTAATGCAATTATAGCTCCCGCTGTCTTTTGTATTGGTTCTGGGAGTGAGTTAAACGCTTGTAATAATTCTAACAATGGATTGAGAAGGGAATTTAAGGCAGGGACAACGACACTCCCTATAGTGATTGCAATCGAGGTTAAATTGTTCTTTAAAATCTTGAATTGTTCTCCAAAAGCTTCTTGTTGTTTTGCCATAACTTCATCAGTAATACCTGAGCTCTCTTTAAGTTTATTATTAAAATCCTCTAATGCTGGAGCTCCAACTTGCATCAGAACGGCCATTGCAGAGCCTGCCCTAACGCCGAAGATCTGCATTATATCAGAGGTTGTAGCTCCGGCTTCGCTTAACTTTTGTAGTATTTCTGTTAAGCTGTGAGTTTCAGGGTTTAAATCTTCCACTTTAAGCCCTAATCTTTCAATCGCTTCCTTAGCGCTATCTGTTGGGTCGACTAACTGAGCGATAGCTTGTCTTAAATAAGTTCCAGCCTGTGAGCCTTTTATACCTCTATCTGCAAGAAGACCAATTGCGGCTGATACTTCGCTAAGCTCCCAGCCAACCTGTTTTGCAAAAGGAGCAACGTATTTCATAGCTTCTCCCAACTGGGCTAAGTTTGTATTTGATTTGGTAACAGTAGCGATTAAGATATCATTTATCTTTGAAAGATCCTTAGCTTCATAACCAAAAGCTTTCATAGTATTGACTGCTATATCTGTAGCTTCAGCCATATCCATATGAGCCGCAACTGCAAGTTTAGCAACATCGGTAACGCTCTCCATAACTTCTTTTGCTGATAAACCAGCTGAGGCAAGGTAATAATAAGCTCTTGCGACTTCTTCTTGGCTTACAGCCAGACTATTTGAAATTTCTAACGCTTTTTTACCTAACGCTTTTTCCATTTCTGCTGAAACATCGCCCATAATAGCGACTGATTGTTTTAAAGCACTCTGAAAATCCGTAAAAGCGTCTATACTCTTTTTGAGGGTTAATGCTCCCAATGCTGCTCCTGCTAAAATAGCCGTCCCTTTTAGGTCTTTTAAGCTCTCTGCTATTCTCCTTATTGCTCCTGTAGCCTGATCCTGTGCGGAAATGATAACTTTTAACGTTTCATTCGCCATCTCCCTCGCCTTTTACTCTTTTTAATCTTTCTTCAACATCATAAACCGTCTTATTTGAGTTATTTTTATCAGAATTAGCTTCTTCAATTATTTCAATAAGCTCTATTATCTCCCTCATTTCAGAATATTTCCAGCTTAAAACTTCAATTGGGGAAATATTGAAATACTTAGCTATGATTATAGCTTGAAGCTTTAAAGAAATAGCAAAAGCGTCCTTATCAGAACCAGCAAAAAAATAAGGCTTATTGCTTAAAAGCTGTTTTGCGATTATTCTTGCTTTTTTCCCAGCTCACCGCTTAGAATTTGCTGTAAATACTCGTTAGCTTTCTCGTTTAAAAACTGTAATTCGCTCCACTTCATTTTCTTAAGCTCTTCAATACTCATACCGAAAATCATATTTACTAACTCGATAATCATATCTGCTTTTGATACGTTACTCTTTACTTCGCCGTTATCATCCATGTATTTTTCTGTAAATTTTAATAGTTGGTAACCGCTGGGCTCCCTTGCTACGTATTTTTTACCGTTAAACTCAAATTCCATAAACTCCATTTTTATCTCCTCCTCTCATTTTACCTTATAGTCGTTAGCCTATTCTACTTATTAGGATAATTAACTAATACGCAATACCTTTTTCTTTTGAAAGCCTCGCCCTTCAGGGCGGGGAGGAGGTCAGTGCTTTTACATAATTGTTTTATAAAAACAGTTTGGATTTTGAAATAAAAAAATAAAAAAATAACTAATTAAGTTCTCGGATATGAAGCGATAGAATTAGTTAATTCAACATATGCAGATCCGTTTGTGCCGTCGTCAATTCCAATTATCTCCACTTCTTCAACTAAAAGCTGTTTGCCAACATCAGTGGATTTTGCCCTGCTAACAATAACCCCGACTGGGATATTAATAACAAGGCTCTGTCCATCTGCATTCTGGAAAGTGATTGCTAATGATTTTGTAGTCCCTGCTAAAAAGTCTTGGATAAACGTCACGTCATCTACTAAAACATCGAGCTTAACACTCGCTTTAAAGTTTCCTTCTGGAATTACAGACCTTCCAGCGTCGCTATTTAAGTAAAAGCCATCCTCTGCTAAATCTCTTTCAAGTGTAATTGTTGCAGAGCCTATACCATATTCAATTCCTCCCCACGTGATTGAGGAGGATGTGACCTTCATAGTCTTAGATAACGTATAAGTTCCTTCTGTTTCACCTGTAACTTGCTGTCCATTCTTTGCTACTATTTCAACTGTAACCTCAAACTCTCCACTTGCGTTAGCTGAAATCTCGATACTTCTAACTTTACACCCAGTATATTTCTCCTGTATTGAGCCGATTGCTTTTATAATCTCAAATTCTGGGATATCTTTCTCTTTTACTGTGAAAGTATGAGTGTAAGGACCAGTTTCAGATGTCGAAGATGTCGATACAGTCCCAAAGAAAGCGTAAAGTAATTCATCTAAGCCGTCTTCTGGTTTCAGCGGAAGTGTTATACTCCCAGAAGGGGCTACCTTTGCGTTTCTTACTTCTAATGGATGAACTGAATGAATATAATACTCTTCTTCTAAGTCTTTTTCGATGGTTAAATCGTCTTCTTTTGCTAAAAGCCCGATATAAACACCTTTATTACTTATATTGCCCATTTTTATCCATTGATACGCCAAACTTATCCCTCCTTGTAAATTTCAAAACTAAAATCCCTCCTTAAAATTCCAACTTCTTCCAAATAATTCCTATCAATAATTTCAACGAGCTTTAAGTAAAGATCATCAGCTGTTAGCCCGTCCTTATTCTGCTTCGCAAGAGAAATCATCTGATGAGTAATTTCCTCCCTCACAGTCCAAGCAGTATAACTATCACTCCGCAATTTTAAGTATAAAGTTACATCAATCTCGTAAAGCTCATCATATAAGTTCCAACCAATATCCATAGGGTCTATTAACTGTCGAATTCCCCTTATAATCAATGCGGGTGTTTTAAATCTTGCTTTCCCTTGCGTTAGATCCTCCTCGTAATAAACGTTTACCGCTTGAACTGTGTTTAATTTATCCGTATAAGTAATGCCACTAAGCCTAGTTTTTAACTCAGCTCTATAATCACTCATGGCTCAATACTCCTCATCCATTTTATGCTCATAACTGTGTTTAGTTTTAATTTATACACATCTAAGAACTTAGTCTCCTGTTTTTTGATAACAAGCTCATTAGCGCCTAAATCAGTAATCGCAACCGTATCTGGGTTCTGCAGTCTTAAAGTGAGGATGTGAGCAGTAAGCAGATTAACTAAATCATCTAAATCTTCTTTCGTGATCCCATCAGGGATATATGAATATGTTACAAATACCCTTTCTCCATCTGCTGGAGCGTTTAATAGTTTTATAAGTCCATAATCAGCATTTATTTGGTCTATTTGTAAAGTTCGCCACATATCAAAACTTGCGATTGGGTTTAACGCTTCTACTTTAATATCGTTACTCGTAACCTGTCCATCTCCATCCGTATCCGCAACTGGATAATAATTAGTTTGATAAACTAACCTATCGCTCCCTAGCTGTCTTGGCTGTTCTCTGATTATTTTTCCCTGAGTAGTCTTAAGCACAATTCTATTAGCTAACTGCATAACCTGAGCAATCTCTTCATCGCTAACGTCTTCACTCGTTAAACCTGTTAAAGCCCTGATACTTAATAAATCACCGTAAAGCATCACGGTTTCCTCCTAAAAGTAAATTAAATTAAAGAAAAAGAAAAGCTACGCTATCAGGCCTCTGGGTTCACTACTTGTCCAATACCTATTGCTTCAGCTATGCTATTACCGTCGAGATCTGCTTTAACAACATCTACTCCCCAGTATGCGTTAAACACTTCTTTGTAGATGTCATACTCAGGCTCTCTCTTTTCTTCAAATAGGGCTGGTTTTCCTCTTGCTTCGACAACTGCTATAGAGCTATCGAGCACAACCGCAACGACTTGGTTAGGTGTCTTATCCGATGATGCAAAAGGAGCAACTATTACTTTAAGCCCATACACGCTCTTAAGCTCTCCATTCTCATCGACTTCTATTGCATACCTCTTTGTTCCATCTTCATAATCGCTTATAAGTTGTGCTTTAATCTCTTTTGGTATAATAAGATAATCTGGGTTAAGTCCCTTGCTATATCTCATAGTATCAACGAGAGCTTTTAGCTTAGCGTAAAAGTCTGAAAAGTCTCCCGCTGAAGCGAGAACTTCTTTAACGGCTGGAGTATAGTTTGTTCCTGTTGCCGCTCCTAGGTCGAGCTTTTGGGTGATTACTTCATCCATTTTCTCAGCCCATGCATCTGCTAATCTTGAAATAATCTTAGCCTGTAGATCTACAGATGCCTCGTAAATGCTCTGTCCTGTTAGTGGGACCGTAGCAGAATACCTGTTTATCGTCACGCTTGAAGAGAATGGATGATAAGCCGCAAGTTCATTAGCCGCTCCTTCCGCTACCTGAGCGACGGAAATTTTGGGGAATATTCTAACTTTTATAGTATCGCCATCGCCTTTTTGCAGGTCTTCTTGAACTGCAGAGATAATCCCGGCAAGTTTCCTACCAAGAGCTGCCTCATCTACTATTAGCTTAGAAAATACTTCGCTCTTTATAATAGCTGATATATCGCTTGTAGTAGTAGTTGCAAGTTCCTCAAACTCCTTTTGAAGTTTAGCTACATCTACCATTTTCATTCACTCCTCCTTAACATTTCTTTAACTTTCATTCTCAAAATTTCCTCATATTTTTTCCTCGGATCGTCCTCAACGGGCGAAATAACCAAACTCTTACGCCCAAACTTCTTAACGCCTTTCGCAAATTCAACCAAAAACCTTAATTCCTCCAATTCTTTCCCTTTTGGGTCAAAATCGGGGTTAAGCTTCTTTAACTCGTTTATTAGCTCTTCTTTTTCTCTCTGCTCATAAGCGTCTACTTTCGCTTTAGCGTCTTCATAAAGTTTCTTTAGCTCTTCAATCTCTGCTTTAAGTTTAGAAATCTCTTCTTCTTTTTCTTTAATAAGAGCTTCATATTCATCCTTGCAGAATTCAAGCTTATTCTCTTCTTGTTCAATAGTTGCTTCCACTTCTTGTTGCTCCTCCATTTCCGGTATTTCCTCATTCATAACTCCGTCCTCCATTTCAAAAAACTCCTCTTCTCCTTCAAAAAATCTAAACTCTAAAATCTCCCCTTCTTCGCTAAATTTCGCCTCTGGTGGCTGTTTATCGAATTCTTTATAGTGTGCAGATAAGTGTGAGTAAACTTTCTTTTTATCAGCACTTGGGATATTAACGCCTCCCCTTGCTCCCATTAATGCTGCCATTGCGGCTCTAACTCCGTTCCAAACCACGGCGTGGGACTTTGGATCGTGGTGAGGCAGTTTTAATTGTCCATAAGTCTCTGGAGGCATTTTCTCAGCCCAAGCAAAATGCCCTGCTATAGTCCTTTTCTCTGCATCTGAAAGCTCATCCCATCTCTTTGAAGTAAAATCGCTTAGATTTGGTTTACTCCAGGAGCTTTCAGCGTCTTTACCATACTTCCACGGGTGCTTAGGAACAACACCCATCTTTATCCCCTCCTTTAAACCAATACCACAGCCTTTTTCTGGATTACATGCTCCTCTATCGACTAAAGAAGCCTTATCTATTTCTAAATTCCTCGCAACTCTGTTACCTTTATCGTCTGTATCGATATCAGCCCATACTTCAACAGAGACTTCTGGAACTAACCCAGCTTGAAGCCTATTCTTTACGTATCCTAATGCGGCTTTACCTTTTGACGTTTCGAGATTTATAACTGGGATTGCTCTTAGTTTATTGTCTTCAACTCTTGGACTCTCCCACCATCCTACTTCATCCTCAACATCCCTACTATGATTTAATGTAAGCGGAAAAACCTGAGGGACTTTTGCTTTTTCTATTTCTTCGGCTAAGAAGAGAATACCGTTATGCGTTCCTTCGCTAAGTATCGTTGAGAGTGGAAGTTTAATAATTGTGCCTTCTTCTAAAAGTTCGCCCTTATCAATTCCTACTGTTAGTTTTACTTTTTCCTTCGTTATTTTCACCCCCCTAATATTAAACTAAGTATATAACCAAAAAAGCCTCCTGCGGCTAAAATGCTTAAAATAGCCAACCCTGTCTGCTTATCGATAATAATGTTTTTATTATCTAACATATGCATTTTATCGTGGTGAGTAGCCCATAACTCTAACCTAAGAACCCTTTCTTGTAGCGTATCAATTGCCTTTAATCTCTCTTTTATCTCCTGTAAAATCATTTCCTGATTTTCAAGTTTTTCAAAAATCTTTCCAAACTTTTCGTCATATTCTCCGTTCAATCTATCCACCAGCTTATTCCTTGTTGTTTCACATAATTAACTACCTTTTTAACTGCAGGGCGTAAATACGGCTGTGCTCTCATTTTTCTCGTTCCAAACTCGACAAAAGGAGCATATTCTACATTCGTGCCTACATAATGAGTATATTTGTTTTCTTTTCCAGCATGGATAGACGCCCTTAAACGACCAGTTCTAACGGGACAAAGTTCCTTTGCCTCTTTTTCAACCATTAAAGCTATTATCTCTATTTTTTTATCCAGCTCTTCTAACTGCTGTAGCTTCTTATTAAGTGATTTAAACCCAATTAATTCGATGCCAGTCAAGCTAAAACACCCCAATATTGGCTTATTAGCTCTATAACTGCCTTAATAATCTCTTTAAAGCTATTTTGAAGATGTCTCGCAAATTTTGCCTCTATCCTCTTGACGTTTAACTCCCCCTTTCTACCAAAATGATAATGCCGTCTTAATTCCTTTTTTTCAAAAACTGGAACAATCGTGCATCTACAATTAGGATGAAGAGGAGGAGCTTGTTCTCCAGACGAAAAAGGCTTATCTATCTCCGCTATTTCTCCATTCATCGCCTCACATTCTGGGCAAGTCCTATCATCAAAAGCAGTAAGCCATTGTTTGTATTTCACTACTCCGCTTTTTTTATACCCCTCTAACCTTCCATAATTACTTGCTCTCATTACCTCAGTTCTTGCGATAGTGTTTAATCGCCATTTCTTTCTTGTAAAACCTACATCTCTCAACTCTTTCGCTACTTTTTGCATACTTTTACCGTCTAAAATTCCCTGCCTAACCACTCTCCGTATTTCCTTTCTTACATCCTCTCCTACGCCTGTAATCAGATCAAAAGTGTATTGCTCTAAAAATTCAATGCTGTGAGGATCCGGAGGAATATCAAAAGTCCAACCATATTTTTTGAGATCTGAGTTAGCTTTATCGAGCCCTTTCTTATACGCTTCTTCTATATACTTAATACTACCTTCCTTAGTCGCCTCGAGCATATTATACAGTAGATCATCTACAACTTTAAACAGAATATCGAGATCAGGCTTAGCCATGAGCATACCTACCTCTTTTGACTGGTGTGCCGTATCTCTCCATCAATTCCTCTTCTTCCAAAGGGGGCAGGTTAAGATATTCTCTTGCTTCATTAACGCTTATAACTCCGCTCATAAGAAGAAGGTCTATTGCCTTCGCTTTTGTAGCTAAAACCTCTGCTTCGCTCTTTTCATCAGCGTAAATCTCGTTCCATACGATATCATAATCTCCGCTAATTCCTCTCGCTTCAAGCTCCCAGTCCAGTAATCTCGTAATTATCGGTGTAAATCTTACTTGAAGGTCTTTTAGATCACTATAATAATCTCTTAAATTAGTTTCAGCTGTGCTTAATGTTCCGTGCCCTGATCCAAGCAAAACGGTATAAGGAACTCCTACTCCTCCAGCTATCTGATAGATTAAATGCTCTGAATAAGGCTTAATATCTAAAGCCTTTCCTCCCTCTTTAATATCCACTTCTACCATTTCGGGAGTAACGAAACGACCTACATCTTCCATTTTCGCAAAAGCCTTTGCCCATTCATCTAATAGTTGCTGAGTAACACCATCACCTTTTAAAGTAGCAGTTATAATCTGAGAGATCACTTTTTTGGGTATTTTTCCAGACGCTTTATCTAGCGTTATTTTGGCTTCAATAACATAAAGCATCGGTTCTATAACACCGATTGGTCTCTTTCCATCGCCTATCGTATCGTATTTAAATTCAATTATCCGTTTTGGATGAATTTTGAGCCCATAACCCGGCAGTTCGTTTATTCTCTGCTCATAATAAAGCAGTTCTCCATAATCTTCTTTTTTAGGATCAGACTGGTAAACTGGGCAAATTGTCTTTGGATCTATTAATTCAATCCCTATGATTGGCGTTTTAGGAGGCTCTTCCTCAGCTCTTCTATCATCGTTTTCAAAGATTATCTCTAAGTAACCAACGCCATAGATCATTGCGTTTTTAAGCAGGTCAATTAATTTATTTTTCAAGTCTGTTTTATCCTCGAGCTCATAAAAGGCTTCTTCTATTGCTTCGTTTTCTGTTATAATTGTGATCCATCTCTCAAAAGTATCATGGCTTCGTTTCAGTATTCCCTTTCTGGTTAAGGGCTCACTTAAATAAGCATTCTCACATAAGATTAAGAGCTCTCTATCTAAAGCATATGCTTTTGTTGTTAATTGTGCATATTCCAAAGTAGATGAGTTTGATTTTCTAAGTTCTACTGGAGGCTTAGGCACTTGCTTTTGTTTAAATAAACCTTTTAAATCAATTTTCATCATATATCCTCCTCTTTTTTAATTAAAGAGTATAACTTTATTATCGCTCCAATATCAGAATTAAGCAATTTAGCCGTTAAAATCAATGAAACTAAATTATACTCGCCGGAAATAGTGAGCAATTGACGGATTACATCAATTTGATCGCTTAACCCTAACGTGTCGAGGATTTGTTCCGTTAAGTAAGCGCTCCCTTGCTGGGCTTCGTTTAACATTATCTCAGTTAAAAGAGAAGCTGTTAAATGATAAGTAATAAACTCGTTTAATGCTATGTTGTCATACAGTATAATTTTTAATTCTTTTATGATTGTATCTAATAGAGTTATTGCCTCGCTATAGCTTATACCAATCCTCCTCTCAGTCTTTTCGCTCAGATGTATGTTCTCTATATTTTGTATGAAGGCAGTATAAACTTTCGTTAAAAGCTCTTGCAAAACAACGCTGTCTACTAATGCGCTTAATAAATTAAGCCTTCTCTCCTCTGAAAGAGATAATGTATCTACTATATACTGCCCGCTTCCTGATTTTAAATCTACATTTTCAATTAAGTTTACTAAATCAGATAGTATTTTATTTATTAAACTTGTGAATGCTGTTACTTCATTTATATTAATGCTCTCTTTCAAAATGCTGTTTAACTGCTTAATATAAAATATCGCTTCGACGAGTGTAACATTATCAACTAAGCCGGACTTGAAGTCTCCCGCTGTGGTAGTGTCTTCATCCAAAAACAAAAGCTCTGATAAAGGTAAATTAAGAACGCCTTGCTTAGCCAAGTCTTCAGTTAAAGTTATAATCTCGCTAAGTAGCTTTCTCACCAACTCCTTTTTTAATAAGCTCTCGTTTAAAGTTATATTATCAGTATTTGATACAAGCAAAGGTAATACTTTTTGTAAATCCTCTGCTAAAGTTAAAGTTAATGCTATTTGTTGTACCCTGCTTAATTGCTTGGCTGGAGAACTTACTAAAGTCATTCCTTCTACTATTGTAATAGAGTAAGTTACTACACCTAAATCTATTATAAGCTCTACGTTTGTAGATGCTGGTGATGAATAACTTGTTTGTATAGTTAGTTCCACATTGTTTGATGAAGGAGGGGTATAAGTCATTTATGCCACCGTTAAGGCACTATATGACACTTAATATCTCCATTTTGTGTGCCATCAGATGGAATTACTATAACGGTATTTTTAACTCCCTCAGCAGCCGAAACAGTATAACTCCCATCTGTTTGCGATGTTGTAACTCCAACTATTGTATTAGTGTCTTCCCTTATACAGATTACAGTAGCACCACTCACGGGCGTTCCATCTGACAACTTTACTATACCTGATATAGGGACTCCCTCAGCACTAACCGTGAAAGTCGGCTCTGGATCTGCGTATTTTCTCACTCTCACCCAGTCTATAGTCCCGTTTCCATAGTACCATAAAGATATTGAATAATAAAGCCTGTCCAGTTCTGAAAGCCTACAGGCTTCACTATACTTTAAAACATTATCAACGTAAAATTTAATATTCGTGTCATCGATCGCAACGCTGTAAAGCCTAAAAATGTTAATTTCTAAAGATGTGCGATATAACTGTGTTTGTGAAGAGTCACTCTGAGTATAACGGGTTATTCCATAAGTGTCTGTGGTTCTTGTTTCGGCCCTATACCAGCTTTTATTCTCCCATATGTTCCTGTTTGCATCATAATTGTGTATATAATGATTCACTTCTGACCCACTGTTATGTTTCCTGTAGGCCTCAAAAACTATGTTCCTTGATGGAAAATTCTTAAGCGGTCGTATAAACCCCCATGTTCCCGCTGTCTCCTCAATTGTTAACATGCCGTTAGATAGTGAATAATTTAAGTTCCCTTCTTTCTTCCACTTGCTAAAGTCTAAATCCGTGCCGTTGAAATCGTCGTAAAAGTCAAAAACTTCTTCAGCGTTACTCTCACTTACTGCGTTCTCGTTCCCATAATACATATAAATCGTTATGCTTGAATTTGCTAACAAACTTGGAATTTTTACCCATATCTTTGCTGTTTGATTACCGCTATCCCATTCTTCAATCCAATAAGGCAATAATGTTGTCCCATCCTCTGCTGCAAACCTAATATCGCTACCATCAGCATTTGCTTTAGAAAAGTCAAAGTTTGAACTATTTAATTCTATTTTTACTTGATAATCTGTTAAATCACTCCCGCTTTGCTCCGTTATGGTGATGCTTCGTCTATACGTCCACCCTGTTAGCCAAGTCATTTTTACTTCACCTGCTTACTTAATTTAGTTAGTAGGTAAAAAGCAAAAAAATCAGCTGACAATAATATCCCACGTGACGGTGAGACTGTCCCCGGCGTCCCAGTCCAGGTTTTTAGCTGATTGAACTACTCTGCTGAGCATAGTTCCAGCGGTGGGGTCGTTAAATAACCCATATTCGGTAACAGCGGAAGTTCCAGTTAGCCCGTCATCAGAGCTAAATGTTGCTTCAAATCTTGCGGTGTCGTTAGTAATGTTGCTTGTAACGCTTGTAACAGTTGCGGCTTTCCTCTTTAATTCTACCTCCATTGCTGTATCAGTTGCTGCTTCCGCTGTAGTCCCAGTTCCAATCGCTATATAACCAAATGCTGTTCCTCCAAGCCCAGAGCCAATTAATTTAGCTACTTCTGCTTTTCCAGCGTTCACTACCAAATTATCAAACTCTTCCTCTATAACTTCGCCTGTTTTCGCCTTAAAAATTCGTATTTTTACCTTTCCTTTTAACCCAAACTTTTCTTTACCCATTTTTATCAACCCCCTACTCAAATAACTCATAAATTACTAAAACATCTGTATGTCCATACCAAACAGATCCATCCGCAAAAGTAACCTTTGCTTGAATTCTGTAGATTCCAGCTTGGTCTAAATCTCCATTTTGAATAATATACTCTATCTGTGTGCCGTTAGCAGTTCCTATCCATTCTTCTTGTGTCCCATCAGGCTTTTTTACTAAAACGCTCACTTGAAAAGCAGTAGATAAATCCTGTCCTGTTTCAACGACAAGCTTAACGCCCACAGTTCCTACATACCATTTAGTTTCTACCAACCTATATCACCCCAAAAAAACGCTTGGTGGTCTTAAAACCTCTCTTCTCCCTACTCTCGTAACCGCTAAAGCTAAACTATCTGAGTAATCCGGGCTTTTTGGTGGATCAATGATTTTTATTAAATCTCTGCTCGTGTAATCTTGTTTTAACGCTGAAAGATCCCTAATCAACTTTGGGTGGTCTGGGATGCTTATCATCTGCTCTTTAGAAGGATCAAAATAATCTCTTAGCTCATAATAAATTTGGGCTTTTAAGTTAGCGAAAAGAAGTTTAGCCTCCCCCCTTGTAGGGGATGCTCCAAACTTAATTGGATTGACTTTTACGCCCTCCTCTTTTAATAAGTCTGTTACTCCACCACCTACACCAGTATCATCAACATTTACTATTTTAGCGTTATACTTCTCATATAACCTCTTGACTCTCCTTGCTGTCCAAGTTGTTTCTTTTCCTTGAGCTGAAATTATATCTATAACTTTGATATGCTCTCCATTTTGCCCTATCACAGTTATTACTGTTTCATCCTCTCCCATCCTCGCAACATCTACCCCTATTCTGATTTCATCAAAATTATCAACATGCAGATCAACATTTATCGCCTTTTCAATCCAATGAAGCGGAATTAAAGCGTTACTTATTACGTCAGGGAATTCACCGAGCACTCTAACCTTATATAAAACGCTATCCTCCCCCCATTCTCGCTTTCTCTCTTCAATCCAGTCTTTACTCACTCTCGGGCTATCAAGACTGGATAAATGAAAAGTAACCCATAACTCCCTGTTCTTATGAAAAGCATCATAAAAATATCCTTCTGGTTTGGTTGGGTTGCCTATTAAAAGCATTTTTGCCTCTGTGGTTTGACTTCCTTCTATTGCCTCGTAAATTTCATCTTTTACACCAGATGCCTCATCGATGACATAAAACAAGTAAGGAGCGTGGAAACCTTGCATGTTTTCTGGTCTATCACTACTCCTCCCAGTAATATACCAATCTTGAATTCTCTCTCCATTCTTATCTTTCATATAAATATCCATATCTAAAATATCAAAATTATCTCTAAGAATTGGCGGAACTTTTCTTAACGCTGAATGAATTTCAGACCATAAAACTTTTCTAACCTGTTGCCAAGTAGGAGCAGTAGTTATTACCTTAGAATGAGGATGAGTTACAAAAAACCATATTGCTGCTCGTGCTGCTAACCAAGTTTTTCCTACTCCATGACCACTCCTTACTGCTATTTTCTTATTCTTAGATATCGCCTTTAGCACATCTGCTTGGAGAGGGTCGGGCTTCTCACCAAAAAGATCAATAATAAATTGAATAGGATCTTTCTGCCATTGAGCTAATAAATCAACAAAATCAACCTTATTCAGCCTTCATCCCCTCCCCAGCTTCTCTCCTTCTTCTCTCTAATTCTTCGTGGAGGCTGGCAAGTGAAAGTGACACATTAACATTAACATCCTGTTTAAACTCTCCTTCGAGCTCCAGCTGGTATTTGAGAAGGGTAACTAAATCTGAAAAAGAGCGTGCTTTTATTTTGCCTTCTTTTAATTGTTTTATTGCTGAAGCTATAGCGGCAGTTACTATTTTTCGTTGATCTTCTTTTATTTTAGACACTTTATCATTAGCTTCATCTATTATCCTTGCTAAAGTTTCCGCCTCTATGTCCCCCCAGCGGTATTTCTTCTTCCAAACGCTTATTGTTCTTTCGCTAACACCTATTAATTCGGCTGTTTTTTTATTAGAGTGTGTTTTAGTCCAAATTTCGTAAGCTTTTAAAACCTTTGCAGGCATCTGTTTAATTAAAACTTCAGCTTCCATTAGTATCACTCAAAACGAGCCATAAACTCCTCTTCAATCTCATAAAACGGAATTTCCATCCCATCCCTAATGAGTTTTATGTCATCATTACCAAAAGCATCGATATATCTTTTTACAATTAGATCAACATTAGCAGGTTCAAGTTCCATAAGCCTCGCTTTTCTTCGTGTTTCCTCACAAGCAATTAGGGTTGTGCCTGAACCAGCAAACAGATCAACAATAATCTCCTCTTCATCAGAAAAATGGATGATAAACTCTTTAAATAACGCAACAGGTTTTAAATGCCTATGTATATCATCTTTCCGCTTATTAATTTCGAGAGCTGTTGAAAATGCATCATATAGGTTTTTGAACTTTGTTTTGCCTACTCTGAAGTAAGCAATTAAATCATGAGCCGTTATTGGCATATTGTTATTAACTAAAATGCCAGGCTTTAGTGTAACTGAGAAGAAATACTTAAAATAATTAAAATAGTTATATGCAAGTTTAACAAGATACTTATCGCTATTCATCACAAAAATTTCGCAACTCTCCTTATTTGCTATTGAGAGAGCATTATTGAACCAACTCAAATCGTCAAAGTCGTATGGTGGATCAGTTAGGATAACATTAGCCTTCTCTTTACCCATCAACCTCTCAACATCTTCTCGTTTCGTGCTGTCGCCACACATCACCAGATGCTCACCTAAGATCCATACATCTCTTTCTTTTGAAAATGGGTCTAATTCTTCTTTAACGCCTGGTAAATCGTCTTCCTTTTCTTCATCAACATTTTCATTTTCTCTTAATTCCTTGAAAAGTCGCTCTATCTCTTCATCATCAAAACCTGTTAATTCGAGATCGTAGCCTTCTTCCAGTAACTGCTCTAATTCAGCTTGGAGAGAAAGTTCATCCCATTCGCTCTCCGCTACTTTGTTGTCTGCGATTCTAAAAGCCTTAACCTGTGCCGGGGTTAAATCATCCGCAACAATAACTGGGACTTCTTCTAAACCTAAAAGTTTAGCCGCTTCATAACGCCCATGCCCTGCTATAATCACAAAATTCTTAGGATTATTCACATACGGGATCAATTCATCAATTTTGATCATTCGTATCTCCATTCTAAAGCCTCCTCTTTCGCAAAACATCAAGAGTTATGATAACTATTGACAATAGTAATAATTATTAATCCCACATTGGGGTGGAGAGGGGGAGTAAATCCCCGCCTCTCCCCAAATTTAACACTCCCTATATATATTATGCAATAAGGTCTTACTCTATATAGTTGTAAAGCTTGTAGTATGATGAAAGGATAGCATTTGGATCTGATTTAGCATACTTGAATAAAACATCATAATTGCAGTTTAAACTATATTTTTTGTAGATCAATATTATTAATGCTGGAATAATGTCCTCGATTGGGATGTTTAATTTACGGTGGAGATTATTCTTATATATCATATTAATATATATATTAATTGCTTCCCTAACCATATGCTTTGGCATCCTTAGCCAAGAGGATAACCTGTAGACCTCATGTACTGCATAAATAGTATTATCCTCGTTGTAACTATTTATTTTTAAATTATTTATTGATATGTCTCCTTTAATTTCTGCTAATCTTTCTCTTGATGGTATCTCATCATAATCATAAACGTAACCACACTCGCCACAGTAGTATTCTCCTCGAGCAGGATCATAGAAAAGCTTATCAGAACCACAGAGAGGACACTTAACCAAACTCCCTCCCCTCCATGTCATCCTCTTCTTTCTTCTTACATATTTCATCGTAAAGCACTTGCTGAGTTTCGCTTAAATTAGCATACTCCCTTAACGCTTCATAGTGTAATACCTCACTTAACCAGTTTGCATCTATTAGTGGCATATGGATCTCTATCATATCAGTAGAGCCAATAAGGATAATTCTAACATCGCTCGGAAAGGCTTGGACTGTGATGGTCCTTATCTTATCGTGCTTAAGAAGTAGTTTATAATGCCTCGCTGGAGCAGGGGAATTAAGAAAAGTATTCGTAGCGAATTCTACAGCATAGTTTAATAATCTTGCAAAGAAAAGAGCTGTTTCTGTAGTGAACGATAGTTTAATATAATCATCTTTTGTTTGAATGTGGAATATAAAATCGCTACTCTGTATCGTTCCTCTTTCAGTTATTTGGATCTGGGTCTTTTCTATCTCAAAAATCACATCGTCTAACTCTATATAAAAAACAGGCTGGTAACTCATTTTTATACCTCCTTTGCGAGATAAAATAAACTTATTTTAACAGGGCTGATTTAATTATTATTTAATCACTCTAATAGGTCTAAGAATAAAATTTCAATAACTAACGTAACTGGATAGACTATGAAAACTATTGCTAAAAACGTAAGCAGTCTTTCATAAAATGTTGCTGGGTTAAGCCATCGCCAAAAAAGATACGATGTTACCGCTGGAATACTTGCTAATAGTAGTATAATAAAATACAATAAAAAATCATCTTTTTTTGCAGTTAGATAATAATACATTACCCTACCTCCTTCTTAATTAATCCCATCTCTACCAGCTTGTTATATAACTGCATTAGCGTTTTTGGAGCGTCCATCCTATTCTTTAGTTCAAGTGCTGGGTCTAATAACTCATGGAGCATTATTTCTTCATCTGCAACTATCTCAAAAAGCCTTAAGCCCTTTTTCCAGTCGTATATTGTTAGACCGTCCTTCTCTTCATCGAAAACGTATAATAAGAACCCAGCTGGTCTTTGATTTTTGCCCAGCTCTACTCTTTCATTTCTTTGAAAACCACCGCTTACATCAATAGCCCAGAAGGGATCTTGCCTTAAGTTCGTTACTAACCAGTGTGAGTGACCTACTATTACCCTTTCTATTTCATCCCTTCTCTTCTCTTTCTGCAACCTGTTAAGCCAAGTTATCTTTTTCCATGTATTTCTCAAAAAATCGTAGCTCACGGGATAATAATCACTTCCACCATAGCCATGCTCGATAAGAACCCAATGCTGTTTATTATCATTACCTAAGTTCATTATTAGCTGGTGTCCTGCGTAAAAAGCATTAAGCCCATAACTTCTTAATTTGTCCGTTAGCTCCCAAGCGTAGTTATCTTTTCTGTGCTGGTCGTGGTTACCCTTCAGAACAAAATACTCTGTTTCTGCAATTTCGCTTAGTTTTTCATGTAACTCTAAAATAAAAGCCGATGCGTACAATATTTGAATATTGCCTTTATTGAACACGTTTTGGGCTTCTTGCCATCTAAAAATTCCCCTTCCAGATACTATATCGCCGTTAAGGATTATTCTGATCAGGCTTATTTTCTTTTCTTTGTCTAATTCTCTTAGTTTTTTAATTAAGTTATTTACTGCAGAGCGATACGTGTTTAGCATTACGTTTTCATCTCCAAAGTGCATATCGCTTATTACCACCGTTGCTTTTCTCCCCTCCACCTCCCTCTCTTTTTCAATAATAATTCCTTCATCTAAAAGAGCCTGCAACTTTTTAGTTAAGTTCTCTGTATCTTGCTTTTCATTTTCATCAATGGTATCTCTTAGCAATATAACATTATTGTCTTCAACACTAACCATGCCAAGCTTTCGTAATTCAGAAAGTCGAGCCCTAAACGCATTTGGTTTAAAATTAGATAATTTTTGCAGTTGTTGCCTTTGTAGTATTCCTCCGTTTTCTTTAAGGATAGTTACCAATTTCAAAAGGCTTGGCTTCACAATATCGCCTCAACTAATTTGTTTTAAAATCTACCTTATAAGGTTTTTGGTGAATTAATATGTGAATACAAGAATAGAATACAAAAACTAACTAAATAAAGAAGAATATGCTCTGGTAGATTAAATAATGTATTGCGTATTAGTCAATTATCCTAATAAGTAGAATAGGCTAACGACTATAAGGTCATCACATTAGAGGAAGAGAAGAAGCTACTATATTCATATTCTATATAAATGGTAAATCAAGGTGAGAGAAGCTGTTGAGGAGGGTAGAGACAAAAAGTTGAGGGTCGGCGAGGTCAGAGGACTGACCTCCTCCCCGCCCTGAAGGGCGAGCTCTCATTCTGAGACTTCTTGAACCAGATTTCAATCCTCATTCTTGCGTTGCCGAGTGCTACTGCGACTATGTTAACTATTTCAAGCCCGAGCTCCTCTGCAAATCTTTTCCACTCCTGAAGACTGAACACTGTTGTTTTCACTACAATTCTCCCATCCTCGAACACTTCCATCAGCCCTATCCTCGACAAGTGTTCAAGCAATTTCTCCACCTCCATGTCCACCACCTTCCTTACCTCCTGCTCCTGCTTAATTGCGCCCGAAACTCCTTCTTTCATCTCCAACACCTCCTTCTTCTTTAATATTAAAAATGAAAAAGTCCTCAGGCGACCTCCTCCCCGCCCTGAAGGGACGAGGCTTGAAAAAGAAAAGTAGGAGTAGGTATTAGGTCTATATAAGGTTTTTGTTTTTTAAACAATTTTTCCTTATTAAAATTCTTGCTTTTAAACCAAAACCTTATAAGGTAGAACATCCATAAGTAACGTGATAATATTAGGAGGTTGGTATAAGTGAAAAAAATAAGCGACTTTTTGGAGAAGAGTGATAAAGACGATAGGCAAGTAGTGAAAAGCATAGCCGTCTTAGGCGAAGTGATAGCAATAGAAGAGTTTCATGAGCGAGTAGGCGACAGCGGAAAACCTTACGTTAGCGTTTATTTCCACTTTCCAAACGATGTAGAAAAAACTTCCTACTGCTGGAACACTTCAAGCGCAGTAATAATGGATCAATTAAGGAAGCTAAAAGAAAAGGGAGCATTTGATGATAGTGAACCTGTTTTAGCTAAAGTCTGGAAGAAGAAGACGAAAGCAGGATTAGTTTATTACACTTTAGTTGATCCAGAGGAAGACCCAGACATTTTGGAGGGTGAAGAATGATCCTTGAGCCTATCCATCTTTCAGCTGATGAAAAAGAGGCATTTATCTCTTATTTGAGAGAAAAAGGTTACGCTGAAACTACTATTAAAAGGCTGGTTTATGGTCTAACTCTCAAAAACGCAAGGACCAAGCACAGTAGAAGCTATGCCAATAAGGCAAGGAGAAAACTAAAAGAATTTTGGAGGGATACCTGTGGAATTTGAAAAAGACGGTATTATTTTTTCTAATGAGTATATCCCTCCAAACATAAAGCCCTTTCCAAAAATACAAAACCCAGCACAGTTTCTTAAAAACTGGGATAAGTTAGCAAAGAAAGCTCCATACATCCTTATCGAACGGAAATATGACGGGACTAACTTACGATTAGTAAAATTCAATAATAAAATATACGTTTTAACGAGAAATCAGAACGCAGAAAATAGATTTTTTACCTTATTTAAACAGGCATTAGAGAATAACAACGCTTTAATGTGTTCTATAAGCCAATTCTCTACGGATTACGTAGATAGGAGTTACTTAGTAGGTGAATTAATAGCAAAAGAGCTTAAAGCACCTTATACCTCTCAGTTTCAACCAGCAAATTTTATTATTTATGAGCTCTGGGATGCTGGAGAAAAAGCCTTTAAACCTTACTATTATGAAGATCTTAACTTTGTATCCGTAGAATTCAGATCATTATATTATAATAACGTTATCGCCAAAAAGCTCTTCGAGAACCTCGCTAAGTTGGCTTGGCTAAGAGATTATGAGGGATTTGTCGTTAAAGCCTTAGACGGACTTTACAGAATAATCGACAGGTGTAAAGTTAAGCCGATACACTTTAACTATCCAACACACGAAGGACAGATGATAAAAAACGAGACTAAAAAAGGCAAAAAGCGAAATAAAGATTATGCTACTCATGAGCAGGTTTTAGAAGCAATACATAAGGTAAAACTACGCTTATCAGAAAAAGAGTTTATTGATCCTAAGACCGCTATGAAGGAAATCGCAAAAGAAGTAACAGAAGAGTATGGGAAAGCCTTACCAAACTCTGCTTATAGACTATATCTCGAGGTGGTTAATAGTGAGTTGTGATTTTACCCTCGAGGAGATAATTACAATGTTGCGAAATGCATGTATTAATATGAACTTCGCCGATGCTCTGGGTTGGGTTGAAGAATTAGAAGAAAAGTTAAAGGAGTTGATTGAAGATGAAAGACGAGCCGACACTTAAGCCCTTGCCCCCCGAATTTTGGGAAGATTTTTTTAGATTGGGGAAGATTTTACATAAGATGGATGCACTAAATAGAAGGTTTAGGCACGGGGAGGCAGAAATACTTAATAGAGAGGCATTGGAGATTTATCACCGTCTTTTACGTTACACTCCCTCTTCTAACCGTTTTAAAATATTTATGGGGAGGTAATCCCCTTTTTTCCTCTTCTTTTCCATTTTTATTGCTTTAAAAACAACAAAAAGTTTATATAGTCTTAAAACAAAATAAAATAGAAAATCCCGATACGGAGGCTGGCAAAGATGGAATATTTAGGAGGCTCTATAATGGATGGGGTAGATGAGGATATAAACCTTTCTGTTAATGATGATGAAACTGTAGTAGTTAGCTTCAGCACGAAGAAACATATTAAAGAAACACTCAAAAAACTAACCACAGTAACAGATATGAGTTTAAGCAAAATTATAAATGAAGCAATCCATTACTATCTTCTATCGCAAAATAACACAATTGATAAGGATCTCCTTCTCGAGGAGTATCAGCATGAACTAACAACAACATTAGCGAAATTAAAACAGTTTGAAGTCGAGCATAAAGCAGCAGTAAAACAGTTAGCAGAATACAAGCGTTTAACTACCTTCTTAATAACTAATTACGACAAAATGGGTATTGAGCTCAACAAATACCGGGAGAAATTTAAAGAGATCACTATTAAGCAGAGAGAATTACAAGCGAGAGAATTCTATATTAATAAGAAAGAAAAAGAGTTAGCAGAAAAAGAAGAGTATTTAGCTAAAAAAGAGAAAGAATTGAGAGCATTGAAAAAGTACATTGAAGAAAAAGAAGAGCATGTTATGCTTGTAGAAAAGGTAATTAGAGAAAAAGCATTAGAAAAACGCATACCTGAATTCGTAGAAGACGTATTAAAAGCTAATGGTCTTCAAGCAATTAGTTTAAAGGAAATCAGGGAAGCATTATTTGATATCTTCCCAGAGGAGGATTTTATCCCTGTTATCGAGAGCTGGGAGGTCCTTAAAGAAACTAAGCCATCTATTTTCAGAAGGGTAAATGATAAACTGCTTTATATTCACTCCAAAGATAAGCCAGTGCAGGGCTATTTCCAGCTTAACAACTCTGAGTAGTATTATTAGCTTTTTTATTAATTCTTAATAATTTGTTTATTAACTTTTTAGTCTAACCTAATTCTCTGATCACATAGATCATAATATATAATATAATAATGAGTTAATAATTAATAAAATAATTATTAACGCCCTCGTTCAGAATATATCTTTTTCCTCTGAAAAATACAAAATTTTTGCAAAATGAACTTTATTGATTAGTTAATAAAAATTTATTATGATTTTATTAATACTTCATCTTTGAGTAATTAAGAAGACTTGATAATTTGTAGAATAACCTCAAACTTTTCCACTATTGTTATTTAAATACCTACTAAAAATTTGCTTTAAAAGCAAAAAGTTTATAAACATTAGAAACATAATATATATTGAACAAAACTTTGAGGGGGCTGGTAAAGATGGAAGGTGTGAAAAGAATTGAAATTAGTGCAAGACTGAGGGAGGCAAAGTATTTAGCAAGGCAGGGGTACATAGAGGAAGCCTTTGACGAGATAGGAGAGTTAATTTTTCTGTTAGTTGATTTGATTGAAAAGAGGGCTGATTGAAATGCCTTTTTTTTTATCTGTTTTTGTGATGGGTGATGGACCGAAAAGTTTATAAACATTAGAAACATAATATATATTGA
>Ga0208430_10074_pt1 | contig 28310 bp, 20 predicted proteins | sample Wag42014_10_12_FD_187329 | JGI IMG/M metagenome (GOLD analysis project Ga0208430, IMG submission 187329) | Deep subsurface shale carbon reservoir microbial communities from Ohio, USA - Utica-2 Time Series 2014_10_12 (SPAdes) (version 2) ...
TTTATACACTAAAATCATCTCCTGTTATAGTATAGGTAAAGTATACCATAATTGGATATGAAAATGAATTAATTCAGCTATATTAAATAAAAGAACAATAAAAACCCACACTAAATAGCGAAGAGGCGTTATAAATTACCTGATTGGTTTTAGTCTGATTATAAATCTAAAGTGGATTGTAATGGCTGGAATTTCTTTTTTTAGTTTAATGTTTATTAGAAAAGCAGTTTTTAAGGTTTATTATTTAAAACTGGGTTATTATCTTTTTTTAATTTTTATCTTTTTACCATTTTCCTGGTTTCAATCCGGTGGGAGTAATAATAACAGTCTTTCCTACATATTTTTGATTTTGATTTCAATAACTTTTTTGTTCAAGCGCTTTCAATTAAGAAACAACCTGATTTTTAGCTTAGTAGCTGTATTTATGTTAATGTTCTCTTTAGAATATTTTTACCCTGAGCTTTTGATTTCTCACAGTGAAGAATCTCAATTTTATGATAAACTTGTTCAGACTCCAATTGTGTTATTGGCTTCTTATCTTTTGTTACTGCAGTTTGCCAATGCCTACAACCAGGAAAAAAGCAAGCTTGGTCTTTCAACTAAAAAACTCCGTCTGGCAAACCAAAAATTAAAAAATCTGGCAAATCGTGACCCTCTAACTAAAAAATATAACCGCCGGGCATTTGACCAGGAAATCAGAAATATTTTTAAAGAACAGCAGCATCTGGATAAAGCGATAACCTTAATTTTATTTGATATAGATAATTTTAAAGAAATCAATGATAATTATGGGCATGATATAGGAGATCAGGTTTTAATAAAGCTGACCGCTGAACTGGAAAAGACTTTGCCGGATAATTCTCTAATTTCACGCTGGGGTGGTGATGAGTTTGCAGTGATCTGTTATAAAAATGAAGTTGAAGCTCAAAAAAATCTGGATACTTATTATCAAAATGTCGAAAAGCTCAGCCAGAGAATGGATATTTCAATTACTGTTAGTGCTGGACTGAGCAGACTAAAAAAAGGTGATCAAATTCAGCCTTTATTCAAACGAGTAGATGATATTTTATATAAATCCAAAGAGGATGGTAAAGCAAGATATACAGTTGCCTGATCCGCTTAAATTAATAAAATTAACTAAAAATTTAGAATTTGATTTGAAAAAAATAGGAAATTATTTAAAATTGTTCGAAAATTAGCTTGACAAAGCAAAAAGCATGTACTATACTTATATTACCTTCTGGGACCGCTCCCGGGAATAAACTAAATCCTTTTAGTTGAAAAGTGAGGCAAATAATGAAAAATAAAAATATTGATATCTATAAGATTGCTGATGAGGCAGGTGTTTCTAAGAGTACTGTTTCCAGAGTAATCAATAACAAAGCTGGAGTTAAAGATTCAACTCGCAAAAAGGTTTCAAAAGTAATTAAGGATCTAAATTACAAACCAAACAGTTCAGCCAAAGGGCTGGCCAGTAAAAAAACTCAAACAATTGGTCTCGTAATTTCAGATATAACTGATCCTTTTTTTGCAATGTTTGTTAAGGGAGCTGAAAGAAAGGCTATGGAAGCCAACTACAATATGATGTTGGCCAATAGTCACTGGGTAGTTGAAGAAGAATTAAAGTGTATCCAGATGTTCGAAGAAGGACGAGTTGATGGAATTTTAATGATCAGTGGTGGTAGTGAAAAAAGACTTGATAGTTATTTAAACAACTTAGCAACTCATAATCTCGATATTGTAGTTGTTGATCGAAAAATAGAAAATGAAAAAATACCCAAGTTGAATGCTGATAATGTAGATGCCGGTTACAGGGCTACAAAATATTTAATAGATCTGGGTCATAAAAGAATTGCTCATATTAAGGGTGAAGATGTTGCTTCTTCTGATGCTTCTAGAGATAGAGTCAAAGGCTACCAAAAAGCACTTGCAGAGGCAGGGATTAAAGATGAGATAATTTATCCCGGTTATTTTGCCCGAGAAGAAGCCAATCAGGCTACTAAAAAGCTGATGACTGAACATCCTGAAGTAACAGCTATTTTTTATTCTTCAGATATGATGGCTATTGGAGGTCTTAAAGCTCTAAAGAGTATGGAGCTGAGAGTGCCCCAAGATGTTTCAATTATTGGAATTGATGGTATAGAAATGGCTGCTTTAATGGATCCACCGATAACTACTCTGGCACAGCCTGCTTTTGAGATGGGTTACCTGGGGATGGAGAAATTAATTAAGAAATTAAATGGAGAAGCCAGCAATTCGCATACTGAAGATGTAATTTTTCAGATGGAATTAATTGAAAGAGATTCCACCAGCAAGTTAGATTAATATTGTTTGATATATAATTTTACTATAAGAGTAAAATTATATTTTTTAATAGATTTGGGAGCACTCCCGAAAAGCTTTTAGTAAGTTTTATCAATTAACTGATTAATAATTTTAAGAGAGCTCTTAAGCTAAGCAGATAATCAGTGGTAAAATAAAACTAAATCTCTCCTATTATAGAGGGACCGCTCCCGGTATTTAGAATAATCATAAGTTATATAAGGCTCAAAATGAGCAGCGTTTATATTAAAAGATTCATAAAAACATAATTATTAGGAGGAAGAAAATTGAAGAGAAAAAGTATTTTTAGTTTAGTTGTAATGGCAGCAGTTATTGGTGTTTTATTGTTTAGTGCCTCTGCTTCAGTAATGGCGCAGGACGAAGAGGTAACAATTACAGTTGGTACCTGGGCTGATGAGTCTTTTGAAGCAGCAGTAGAACTATTTAATGACAAATATCCAAACATTAATGTTGAGCTTCAGTTAGCAGCAATTGAAGACCACCATGATAATTTACTGACTAGATTAGCTGCCGGTGGAGAAGTTCCCGATGTAGCTTATTTAGAAGATCAGTATATTTCAACTTTAGCTGCGAGAGGTGGTTTTGTTGATTTAAGTCAGGAGCCATATAATGGAGATCAGTATAAAGACAAGCTAGTGGGTTATCCATTTGCTCAGGCAACTACTCAGGACGGACAATTAGTAGCAATGCCAACTGATGTTGCTCCAGGAACAATTTTTTACAGACATGATCGTTTAGAAGAACTTGGTGTTGATATCGAGGACATCAAGACTTTCGAAGACTGGATTGAAGTTGGAAAGAAATTTACAGAATCCGGTGAAAACAGATGGTTAATCGGTGATGTTGCCAATATCTACACAATGATGGTTAACGGCAGCAGCACAGATAGATTCTTTAATGAAAACGGAGAATTAGTTATTAATTCCCCTCGCTTTTTGAAAGCCTTCAGAACAGCAAAAGAAGTTAGAGATATGGGCTTAGATGCAGAGATTTCTGAGTGGACAAACGAATGGTTTACTGTTTTAAGAGAAGGTCAGGTTTTAATGCAGCCCTCAGGTGCCTGGTTGGGCGGCCACTTAAAAGAGTGGATTGCACCTGAAACAGCAGGTAAGTGGAGAGTTACTTCTTTCCCAGAAGGATATGACGGACCTTGGGGTGGATCTTTTGCTGGTATTCCTAAATCATCTGACAACAAGGAAGCAGCCTGGAAGTTCATCGAATTTATGGCTACTGATAGAGCTGTTCAGTGGAGCAACTTTAGAATAGCTGATATGTTCCCAACTATCGAAGATCTTTATGACCACGAAGCATTTGCAGAAGAAATTGACTTCTATGGTGGACAGAAAGCTAGACTTGTCTGGAAAGAAACAATCCTGAATATTCCTGCTATCAACACCAATCAGCATGATTCATTTGTAATGGATATGATGGGTAATGCTTTAGGAGAAGTATTAGAAGGAAATAAAACTCCAGAAGAAGCACTTAATGAAACTGAAACATTAATCGAAAGAAGAATTAGAAGATAATTATAACTATAATTAAAAAGGGGCTTGCATGCAGGCCCCTTTTTATTAATCAATAATTAAGGAGCATTAAAATGAGACTAAAGAAAAAACACGCACCCTATGTCTTTATTTCACCATTTTTTATATTATTTTTTATTTTTGGAGCCTTTCCTATCTTATTTTCACTTTATTTAAGTTTTTTCCGCTGGGATGGAATGAGTGCCATGCGTTTTGTCGGCATTGAAAATTATCAGTTTGTACTGACAGATCCCTGGTTCTGGCAGTCAATTTATAACACACTTTCGATTGCAATTATGACAACTATTCCCCAGCATGTATTTGCTATTGGTTTTGCCTTTATTTTACATCGAGGTATGGTTAAGTTTAAAGAATTTTTTAGAACCGCTTATTTTTTACCTTACATTACAGCCCCGGTAGCTGTAGCTATGATTTTTACAACCCTTTTTGGTTCGCCTTTTGGAATTTTGAACGCTACTTTGAATGGACTTTTAAGTCTACCTTTAATCGGAAACTTACTGGAATTATTAAATATATCATCCCCTATTCGCTGGCTTAGTGATCCAAACTTTATTCGCCCTTCGGTGGCAGCACTATTGACCTGGCGCTTTACCGGCTGGAATATTATTATTTATTATGCAGGTTTGCAAAAAATTTCTAATGGCATTTACGAGGCGGCTTCGATCGATGGAGCAAGTACAAGGCAGACTTTCTTCAAGATTACTCTTCCTTTGTTACGCCCAATTATGTTCTTTGCTATGCTGATGTCGATTATCGGAAATATGCAGATCTTTGATGAACCAATAATCTTATTAGGAGCAATGGGAGGTACTAATCGTGCTGGTTTAACAACAGCAATGTATTTATATCAGACAGCTTTTGGCTGGACAGAGTTTGGTACCGGTAGTGCAATTGCCTATGTGCTGTGTGTGTTTATTGTAATTGCTTCGATAATCTTTAATAAATATTTCCGCAGGGAAATTTAGGAGGAAAGAGAATGAAAAAGAAGAATTATGCAGGTCAGAGTTCAGGTAAGTTCATGAAGTTATTTAAAAAAATATTATTATATACAGTGTTACTGTTCGGAGTTTTAGCAACACTATTTCCATTTTTCTATATGATTGTCCTGGCAACTAGAGGTAGATCAGAGATCTTTTCTTATCCACCACCACTCTGGTTTGGAGACAGTCTGGCTGAAAATTATAATTCATTAATGGCCAGTCTACCATTTTACAAAAACATTTTAAACAGTTTAATCGTTTCCACTTCAGCTACAGTTTTAACTCTGTTTTTCTGTGCACTGGGCGGTTATGGTTTTGCTAAATATGAATTTAAAGGTAAGAACAAGTTGTTCTTTTTAATGTTATCTACAATGATGATTCCGATGCTTTTAGGAGTAATCCCCTGGTATATTATGATGACCGAATTTGGCTGGTTGAACAGTTTTAAGCCGCTGATCATTCCGGGAGCTGCTAATGCATTTGGTATCTTTTTGATGACTCAGTTTATGGAAGATATACCGGATGAATTAATGGAGGCAGCCAGAATAGATGGTGCTGGTGAGTTTGAAATGTTTTATAAAATAGTTTTACCCTTAAGTTTACCTGGTCTGGGAACTCTGGCAATCTTAACTTTCCTTGGATCCTGGAATAACTATATGCAGGCTCTACTTGTTTTAGAAAGTGAAGCTAAGTATACAATTCCGGTTGCATTATCAATGCTCAGAGGTAAGGTTGATCAGAACTGGGGAGCTCAGATGGTCGGAACAGCAATGGGAATCGCCCCGATTATTGGAGTCTTTATGCTGGCTTCAAAACAGTTTATTGCTGGAATTACTGAAGGTTCAATCAAAGGTTAATAACTAATTTAAGGAGATAATATTTTTTATAAAGGTAGGTCATAAATATGAAAAAACTTGATAAATGGAAATTTATTGGAGAGAACGGAGAATTTAAAGTTGAAAATGCAGATCAGAGTAAATATCTGTATTTTCCGCTGGCCAATGAAGCAGAAATGATGTCAGCAATTACACCGCGTCTACACGGAGATATTAAGACCGGACAGAACACATTTGCCATGAGACCGGTCTCTTTAGAGGATCTGCACAATACAAAATCAGCCAGAAACTTCTGGCTTAAAGTTAATGGGCAGAATATCTGGTCGGTTTCAGGAAATTCTGCTGCTCAATTTGCAAAACAATTTAGCGGCGAAGAAGAGGATGTTGAGCTTGAGGCAGGATTACTCTGGCATAAAATTACCAGAACAAATGAAAACTTAAATTTAAAAGCTGAAATAACAAACTTTGTCCCAACCAATTCAGATACAGTAGAATTAATGCAGGTTAAAGTTAAAAATACAGGTGATGAAGCGCTAAAAATTGAACCGACAGCGGCAGTACCAATTTATGGACGCTCAGCCGATAACTTAAGAGATCACAGACATGTAACTTCACTTTTACACAGAACTAAGACTTTAGAAAATGGAGTTGTTGTTAAACCGACTCTCTCTTTTGATGAGCGGGGACACAAGCAGAACGAGGTAAGTTATGCGGTTCTGGGAGCAGAAGCAGATGGAAAGGCACCAGTTGGCTTTTTTCCTGTGCTTGAAGATTATATTGGTGATGGAGGTAGTTTAGAGTGGCCGGAGGCTGTTGTTTTAAGTTCAGATGACTATCTCAAAGCTGGTGCAGAAATTGATGGTTACGAAACAGTCGGTGCTCTAAAATTTGAAGAGATAACTCTTAAAGCAGGAGCAGAAGCAGTTTATGTTATTGCAATTTCTATAGCGGAAGAGGAAGTTGATTTTGACAAACTGGCAGCTAAATACTGCAGTCAGGAGAAATTCGAAAAATATCTGACAGAAAACAAAGAGTTCTGGGAGCAGAAGCTCAATGTAGTTGATTTTAACTCTGCTGATCGTGAATTTGATCAGTGGATGAAGTGGGTAACTTTACAGCCGATTTTACGTCGGATTTATGGCTGCTCATTTTTACCCAGTCATGACTATGGACGTGGAGGTCGCGGCTGGAGAGATCTCTGGCAGGACTGTCTGGCACTGCTTTTAATGGAGCCGGAACCTGTAAGCGATCTTTTGTACAATAATTTCTCCGGAGTCAGAATTGACGGCAGTAATGCAACTATTATCGGGTCTGAACCGGGCGAATTTAAGGCTGATCGGAATAATATCAAAAGAGTCTGGATGGATCACGGTGCCTGGCCTTTAATCACAACTAAATTATATATTGACCAGAGCGGAGATTTAGACTTTTTACTAAAAGAACAGAGCTATTTTGAAGAAGGCAGTGAACTGAAAGACCAGAATGATGAGATTTATCAGGGGACTGTGATTGAGCACTTTCTGGTTCAGCATTTAACTCACTTCTTTGATGTGGGAGAACATAATAACTTCCTGCTTAAAAATGGTGACTGGAATGACGGTCTGGATATGGCTGAAAATAGAGGAGAAAGTGTAGCTTTTACAGCTCTATATGGCAGCAACTTACTTGAGCTGGCTGAACTTTTAAAAGCTCTAGCAGCAGAGAAAGACCTTGAAAAAATTGAATTAGCAGAAGAACTTAGCATTTTGCTGGATACAATCGAAAGAGATTTTAACTATGGGTCAGTTGATTACAAGAGAAAAGTTCTCAGTGATTACCGACAGACCTGCAGCCAGGGGATCAGCGGCCGCAAAATAGAAGTTGATTTAACTGAGCTGATAAGTGATTTAGAAAGCAAAGGTCAGTCAATTTTTGAACATTTAAATCAGAACGAATGGATTGAAACAGAGGCCGGCGACAAATTTTACAACGGCTACTATGATGATGACGGCCAGCGTCTGGAAGGTGACCACCCCAAAGGAATCAGAATGACTCTAACCGGGCAGGTTTTCCCGGTGATGGCAGGTGTAGCTGACGAAGATCAGATCCAGCAGGTTGTTGACTCTGCTGATAAGTATCTTAAGGATTTAAGTGTTGGTGGTTATCGTTTAAATACCGATTTTAAAGAATTAAAGACCAATCTGGGCCGCCTATTTGGTTTTGCTTACGGGCACAAAGAAAATGGAGCCATGTTCAGTCATATGGCAGTAATGTACAGCAACGCCCTCTATAAGCAGGGTTTTGCCGAGGCCGGCCACAAAGTGATAGATTATATCTATCAGCACTGTAAGGATTTTGATACCAGCAGAACCTACCCTGGAATTCCTGAATACATCAATCAGCGGGGACGCGGAATGTATCCTTATCTGACAGGTAGTGCCAGCTGGCTGCTTTTAACTGAGGTAACTCAGATTTTTGGTGTTAGAGGTGAGCTGGGTAATCTAGTGCTTGATCCGAAATTGCTTAAATCTCACTTTGATGCACAGGGTGAGGCAGCAATCAAAACTATCTTTGCTGATAAGCTATTAAATATTACTTATCTCAATTCAAATCAGCTTAAAGTAGATGACTACCAGGTTCAGGAAGTTAAAATTAACGGACAGACAGTAAACTTTGAGAATAAAGCTGGAGCGGCAGTTGTTGAGCGCAGTTTAATTAGTGAGAGTGCGGAAGAAGAATTAAAGCTAGAGGTAGTTTTGAATTAAAAATTAATTCAGCAGGAAAGTGATAATATGAAAGCTAAAGAAGAATTAATTGAAATCAAAAGCTATACAGAAGAAGGATATCAGCCAGTTATTGATTTCAATAGCTGGCGGGTAGCTGTTTTAAATTACTGTGAAGAGCTTTTGGTGGAAAATATAGATAAGATGCAGAAACACAACCAGACAGACGAAGTTTTTGTGCTGCTCAAAGGAGAATGTACTCTCTTTCTGGCCGAAGGAGAGGAAAAAGTTGAGAATATTCAGGCTCAAAAGATGGAGCCCTTTAAGCTCTATAATGTCAAAAAATCAGTCTGGCATACCCACACCCTGAGTAAAGAAGCGATGGTTTTAATAGTAGAAAACCAGGATACAGATCTCAGTAATTCTCCCGAAATTGATTTAAACCAGAAACAGCAGCAGCGGCTAGTTGAGCTCAGCGAAAGTCTGTCTTAGTTTTTAAGAAGGGCAAATCGTGCAGGAGGTTAAAAAATGAAAGATGTTTATTCATTAAATAATGAAGGTCAATTTATTATAAAAAATTATCAGGAGCAGAAAACATTTGCCAGTTTTCTGCCGGGAATTGCAGGTAAATTTGGAATTCCAATCTGGGCCTTTTATGTAAATCGAGGTCAGGGAGTTGCCAGTTTTGGCTCGCGGAATAAGGATAACGCCATCATGGAGTTTTATCCGGCCAATAAATCCTATCAGAATGTGGCAACAAAAGGTTTTAGAACTTTTATTAAGTTGAAAGATGAAAACACAGTTTACGAAGCATTCAGAGATTTAAATGAAAATATCGAAAGTAAAATGACAATTGCTCCTGATTCTTTAAAGATTGAAGAAGAAAATAGTGAGCTGGGTTTAAAAACTACAGTCAGCTATTATATACTGCCCAACGAAGATTTTGGAGCTTTAGTTAGAGAAGTGAAAGTTGAGAATACATCTAATCAGGAAAGAGAGCTTGAAGTATTAGATGGAATGCCGATTTTAGTTCCTTTTGGGATTGAAAATGGAGCCTTAAAAGAGGTCAGTCAGACTATTTCTGCCTGGGCTAAGGTTGATTCTTTTGAGAGCAAAACTCCATTTTATAAGCTGAGAGCTTCAGCTGAAGATGAGGCTGAAGTTAAGCAGATGACAGCCGGTAATTTTTATATTTCCTTTGCTCACGATAATGAAAACGAGCTGCTGACACCACTGGTTGATCCGGATGTTATTTTTGCCGAAAAAACCAGTCTGGAAACAGCACCCGGCTTTGAAAGAGGAGAACTGGCTGGATTTAAGGGAGAGCAGATTTTAGAAAACCGCTTCCCATCTGCCATGGCAGCAGCTAAAAAGAAATTAAAGGCCGGCGAAAAATTGGAGCTTGCTTCAGTTTTTGGTAACCTGGCTGATGAAGATAGACTGAGTGAAATTAAAGATAAAGTATTAGAGCCTGATTATTTGGAAGAAAAAAGAAAAGAATCAAAAAAGATTCATAATTATTATGCAGATCATATCTTTACAGTCAGCGGTAATAAAGAACTTGATGCTTACAGCCGTCAGACTTTTATGGATAACCTGCTTCGAGGTGGTTTCCCCTTAACATTGGGTCAGGAAAACAAAAAGACCTACCATATTTTTTCCCGTAAACACGGTGACCTGGAGAGAGATTATAATGAATTTCTTTTAGAGCCGACCTATTATTCTCAGGGAAATGGTAATTTTAGAGATGTTAATCAGAACCGACGCTGCGATCTCTATTTCAACCCGGAAATCAAAAGAGATAACCTTAAATTATTTGCTGATTTAATTCAGACAGATGGCTATAACCCACTGGTAATTGAGGGCAGCAAGTTTATTTTAACTGAGAGTAAAGCTGTTGATAAAGTGATGGCTGAGCTTGAGGGTGAGGCAAAAGCTGAATTTAGACAGCGTCTGGAAAAGCCATTTACACCTGGGGAAGTAGCTGTTTTTATCGACAGCCGCAAGCTGGAACTTAAATCTTCACTTACAGACTTTATCGACCTTGTAGTTGAGGAAGCCGAAAGCTGGACAGAAGCTAAGTTTGGTGAGGGCTACTGGATTGATCACTGGACCTACAATCTTGATTTAATCGAAAATTATCTGGCTTTATATCCGGAAAAGAAAAAGAAACTTCTATTTGAGGACTTAGACTATACATTTTACGATTCCTATGTTCGGGTTAAGCCCCGCAGTGAAAAATATTTCTTAACTGAAAATGGAGTTCGTCAGTATAATGCGGTTGCTGCAGACAAGAAAAAGCAGGAAGAAATTGCTGCTCGCAGTAAGTTTCCATATTATCTGCGGACTAAAAAAGGAGAAATTTATAATACCAGTCTGTTCAACAAGCTCCTTACTTTAGTGCTGAATAAAACTGCCAGCCTTGATCCCTACGGAATGGGAATTGAGATGGAAGCTAATAAGCCCGGCTGGTATGATGCTTTAAATGGTCTGCCTGGTATTTTTGGTTCATCAATTGCTGAGACAATGGAATTACTGCGGATGGTTAGATTTATGTCAGAAGCTCTATCTGAGCTTAATCTGGAAACAGAGATTGCTCTGGCTGCAGAAATTGCTGATTTTCTGGCCAATCTGGATCACCTGCTAACAGAAGTGAAATCTGATCAGGACTTCCTATACTGGCAGCAGGCCGGTAAGATTAAGGAAGAATACCGGGATAATGTATTTGCTGACCTGGCCGGTAGAGAAGTGGCAGTGTCTACAAGAAAAATAATGAGCTTTTTAAATAAAGTTGAAGCCAAACTTGAGCGGGCTGTAAAGCTGGCTGAAGAAGATAATGGACTCTACACAATGTACTACAGTTATCAGGTTGAAGAATATGATAAACTTGGTCAAAAATCAGAAAATGGACTGGAAAGGGTAGCAGTTAAGAAATTTAAGCAGCACCGACTGCCTCCATTCCTGGAAGCTCAGGTAAGAGGGATGAAGATCCTAAAAGATGACCAGAAAGCTAAAAAGCTTGCCGAAGCAGTTCAAAATAGTGAACTGTTTGACGAGAAGCTTAAAATGTACCGAGTTAATGGTGACTTGAGTGCAGAAAGCTATGAGATTGGAAGAGCGAGAGCCTTCAGTCCTGGCTGGCTGGAAAACGGATCAATCTGGCTGCACATGGAATATAAATATCTACTGGAACTTCTAAAAAGTGGTTTATATAAGGAGTACTATCAGGCAATCAATGATGCGCTGGTACCTTTTCAGGATCCGGAAAGATATGGCCGCAGTATTTTAGAGAATTCTTCCTTTATCTTAAGCAGTTTAAATGGAGATACTAAAAACCACGGTCGCGGTTATATAGCAAGACTCAGTGGTTCAACTGCAGAATATATCAATATGTGGTCCCTGATGGCCTTTGGTGAGCAGCCGTTTAAATATCAAGACGGAGAATTAATCTATCAACCGGAGCCAAAATTAAATTCAGACTTATTTACAGAGGAAGAAAGAGAAGTAACTCTGCAGTTAAGTGAAACAGAAACAGCTGAAGTAGTGATTCCAGAAGCAGCTTTTGCCTATAGATTTTTAGGACAGACTCTGGTAATCTATCATAATCCGAGCCGAAAAGATACCTTTGGTGAGGATAAAGCAGAAATTGCTAAATTTAAATTAACTGCTGCTGATGGAAAAGAGTTTGAAGTCGAGGCTGCCGAACTAAGAGGAGAAACAGCTCGCAAAGTTAGAAATGGCGAGATAAAAAGAATAGACATCTTTTTTGTACCCGGTACCTAAATCGTTTTATTGAACCTGGTTAAAAAGAATTTATTCACATAAGGTATTAATATTTTCCGCCTGGAATTCTGAGCATGAAGTGTAAATCGATTTCTTGAAATGTGATGCAAAATGCAGGATATCCAGGCTGGGAAATATTTAATATAGATTAAAGCTAAAACTAAGAGCAAAAAGGGAAAAGAAATGCTGCCGCTAACCCCTATTGGCGTCAGAAGACTTTTTCCGATTCCAAATTTTTTCTTTATGTCGAAAAAGAAAGAAAATTGTAAATTATGTTTTTAGTTAGCCTAGTGTTATAATTTTTAGTCATTTAATTTAAGGGAGGTGATTGTCGGGAATGAAAGCAGATTGGAAAGGAAATTAAAAGAGCCACTCCCTTTAGGGCTACAGGCGTCCAACCAGTACCTAAAGTGAAGTGACCTTATATAATTATATCATTTACATAAGAAATTACAATCCTTTCTGATGAATAATAACTAAGGGAATACAAGTTCGTCTTTTAGTTAACTAATTTAAAATAAGTTTATAAGGGATCTTTAAAAGATCAGAAGAAATTAGTTTTCTAATCTATTTTAAATTTAGTTCAGACTGAAAGGGAGGAAAATATAAATGAAAAAAGTATCTATTTTACTTATTTTAGTAATGGTTTTGACTTTTGCTGTAACAACAACTGCTCTGGCAAGTGTAAATTTTAACGGAGCAATGTATTTTATATTTGACGAGTTTACAGAGGTTGATGGTAAACAGTTTTATTCAATGAACGGGAATACCAATATTTTTGGAACTGGTGACTGGAAGCAGTCTACAACTGATAATGGAAATGATAACCGAGAAAAGTTTCAAAACAAATTGCTTTTAAATATGACAGCTAATATCAGCTCAAATATTACAGCAGATGTTAGTTTTGAATCTTTAGTGGATGAATTTTTAGGTTATCCTAATGGAACTGGAGTAACAAGAGGACAGGAAACTCCAACTGTAAGAGATAATAATCCAGTGCTTTTAAAAGATCTAACTGTAACTGCAGATACTGAGGATGCAAAAATTGTAGTTACCAATAACTTTAACTATGATTTTAATCCGCGGGTACTGGCAACACAGTTTGAAGATAACTGGGGAGATTTGACACCTTATGGTGAAGGTATATTAGTGGAAACTGAGTTATCTGATGTTGGGACCAGGGCTTTTATTTTCCAGACAAGTGAAAGTGAAACTGGTACAGCAAGTGCAGATGGTGATGATATTATTATTGAAGCCAATGATGGTGTATCAAGACCTGCAGACAAAATTGTTTATGGAGCGGATTTCAAAAAAGGATTTGCTAATGGAAGTGCAGGATTGCTACTTGTAAATACTCATGATAAGGGTACTGATACTAATTTCGATGATGACTATAATACTACAGAGGATTATGACTTAGATAAAGATATTTTAAGACTGGCACTGAATGGTGAATATAGAATTGGACATCGTATTTTTCTAGATGGTGAATTTATTACAGCTAACTATGGTGATGATGTTACAGAAGTTGTTAATGCTCGAAATACACCATGGGCTCCACCAACTCATGAAATAGATAGAGATGGAGATACTAATGTTGTTGAAGTGGGAGCAAAGTTTATTCCACTGCCAGATTCTCAAATTAAACTTAGTTATACAAATGTCGGAGAAGATTATGTGGCTGCAGTAGGAGCAGATCATTCTATGGATTCCTGGCTTGGTAATTCTAGCTTCAGTTTTGAAGATGGGACTGGATATAACAAAGGCTTTGCTGTAGAGGGAAGTTATTTATTGCCTGTAAGATTATATCCAACTGCTCGTTTAGAGTACAGTGACTATGATAAAACCCTGACTGCCAAAAATGAGAATGAAGATACAAATGAAAAAGAAACCAAATTAACTTTAGAGGCTTCAAGAGGTCCCTGGGCTGCTGAAACTTCTTATAGAACTAAAAGCATGACTAATAGCGGCAGTGGAACAGTTGAAGAAACTGATATAACTTACAATGACTTTAACATTAATGGAAGTTATACAGTAATTGAAAACGAAAAATTAACTACTAACTTACGTGGAGACTTGAATTACTATACTGGTGATGATGAGACAATAGACCAAAACTTTTCTACCGAAAATAGAATTAAATTAGGTGTAGGAAATACCTATGTATTAAATGACAAAGTTACTTTAACTGGTAGCTATGACTTAGGCTACGCTACAGAGAATAATGATGTATTTGAAGATGCTAATGGTAGACAGCATTTAATTAAGCTGGGAACAAGCTATCAGGTATCTGCTAATACTACTTTTGATATTCTCTATAAGTATGACAATTATGATCTAAATAGACCGGAAAATATTACAACTGATGCTTTAGTAAATTCTGTTTATAAAAAAGAAGCAGAACATCAGTGGTATGATGGTGGCGAAAGCTGGGAACACGGTTCTGATCACTGGGTTGCTAAGTGGGTAGCTCCAGGTTATGATGGTTATACAACTCATGAGATTAAAGCGACTTTTACAGTTAACTTTTAATTATAGGTAAACTACAGGAGGTAGAAAATTGAAGAAAATTGCGATATTAATGGTTTTAATGATGGGATTACTGGCTCTGGCAGGTTGTAGTAGTGATAATGAGAGTGTAATGGTTGATTATACATTAACAACAAATGTAACTGATGAGACAACTGGTGATCCAATTGAAGGAGCAGCAGTAGAGGTTGATGGAAAAAAAGAGACAACTAATGCTAATGGATTGGCACAGATTGATTTATCTTATGGTGAATATAAAGTTAGTGTTAGCGCTGATGGTTATGGAAATGCTTCAGCTCCAGTAAATATCAGCAATTCAGATAGTAGTTTAGATATTGCTTTATCTGAAAGCTCTTCTGAAGATTCAGAGGGCACTTCAACAACGATAGTAAATTTTGATGAAGCAACAGCGCCAGAATTTAGAGGTTTTGGAGGTGCATCAGGAGAAATAGTAGAAGATCCTAAGGATGCATCAAACCAAGTGATGAAATTAATAAAACCTAATACTGCAGAAACCTGGGCAGGAGTTACAGTATCTACAGGATTAGATGACTCTATACCAGCAGTACCTTTTACAGATACCAAAACAAAGGTAACAGTAAAAGTTTATTCACCAGAAGTTGGAATGCCAATTAGATTAAAATTTGAAGATGCTTCAAATTCTGAAATTACAGTAGAAGCAGAAGTGAACACAACAGTAGCAAATGAATGGGAAACATTAACATTTGATTTTTCAAATCAAGCAGAAGGAACCGCAGCATTGGATCCATCGCAAACATATAACAAAATATCAATATTCGGTAATTTTGGAACTTCTCCAAGCTCAGAGCAAATATTCTATATAGACGATATAATTTTTATAGATGAAGAAGAACCTTCAGATGATACGTCAACGATAGTAAACTTTGATGAATCAACAGCACCAAAATTTACAGATTTTGGAGGTGCAACTGGAGAAATAGCAGAGGATCCTAACGACTCATCAAATCAAGTAATGAAATTGATAAAATCTGCTGGTGCACAAACTTGGGCAGGAGTTACAGTATCTACAGGAGCAGATGACTCTATACCAGCAGTACCTTTTACAGATACCAAAACAAAGGTAACAGTAAAAGTTTATTCACCAGAAGTTGGAATGCCAATTAGATTAAAATTTGAAGATGCTTCAAATTCTGAAATTACAGTAGAAGCAGAAGTGAACACATCAGTAGCAAATGAGTGGGAAACATTAACATTTGATTTTTCAAATCAAGCAGAAGGAACCGCAGCATTGGATCCATCGCAAACATATAACAAAATATCAATATTCGGTAATTTTGGAACATCTCCAAGCTCAGAGCAAGTATTCTATATAGATGATATAGTTTTTATTAACTAAATAAAGTATTATTAAATAAAACATTTTCGCTGAAGATGATTTTACTTCAGCGAGAATGTTTATCAAAAAATAATCAAAATGATTAACAGATTAAATATAAGGTTATCTTTGAATATCTAATTAATAAGTATAATTTCTATTAAATGGATAGAATATTTTAAAGATATTGGAGATTTAATGATATAAAATATTATAGAGATATAGATGTCTATTTTTAGACTATTTAAAAAAAGTATTTTCTAATAAGAATTAGGAGAAATTCTATGACAAAAAATAGAAAAAAATTGTTTTTATTACTCATCTTAATATCAATGCTTTTAATATTAACTGCCTGTAATGGTGGAAGCAGTGACAGCATCAGCAGTCACACTCTAACTGTACAGGTTGATTATAATCAATCTTCTCCACTTATGATTGAACTCTATGATGAGGAAGAAATGGTTGCCAATGAAGAAGGAGACTCAGCTCAGTTTGAAGTAAAAAATGGTACTTATACTTTAAAGGTATACAATGACTCAACTGCAAAATCAAAAAGCGTAGTTATCAACGGTAGTGACCATACTGTAGCTGTATCATTTTTAGATCCTACAATTCCAGAAGATGACTGGGAACCTGGTGCTGGCTGGAACCTCGACTGGAGCGATGAATTCAATGACGGGGATTTTGATACTAATATCTGGACAAGACAGCGATTGATGACTCCTTTCAATAATGAATTGGAAAGTTATACAGGTGAGCGATCAACAGCCTATGAAGAGAATGGTTATATGGTATTGAAAGCAACTTATGATGGTGGAGCTTATGATCAGCAGGGTAACTATACTTCAGCCAGGGTTATATCTAATCCAGGAGGTCAGGATGGAGACTCTGGAGCTGATGGAAAAACATTTAAATATGGGAAAATAGCAGCTAGAATCAAATTACCTGGTGGTAAAGGTATCTGGCCAGCATTCTGGATGTTGGGAGATAATATAAGTGAAACTGGTGGTAGTACATCTTGGCCGCAGTGTGGTGAAATTGATATTTTAGAAAGTGGAGCTAAAGGAGATCCAAATTATGGTCAGGGAACAGTTCATGGAACAGTCCATCGAGATCCTGGTACAGAATCAAATACTGCAGGATATAATGAACCCGTTCCAGCTGGATCATATACTCTAGCAGATGGTGAGCTATTTAAGGATGACTTTCATGTATTTGCAATAGAGTGGGATCAGGAAGAGATTATATGGAAATTAGATGGAATTGAATTTGGAAGAAAAGATATTTCTTCAGATATTGAAAATGAATTTCATAAGAATTTTTATGTGCTATTCAATATTGCTGTAGGAGGCCACTTTACTGATACTCCTGATGAAACAACAGGTTTTCCACAGTATATGTATATAGATTGGATTAGACATTACACTAAATAGTTAGATCTTAAAAATACAGGCGGCAACTGGCCGGGCTACCCGGATTCCACTACAGAATTTCCACAGAAGATGTATGTTGATTGGGTAAGAGTTTACAAGTAATAAAAATTTGAAGGGATGAAAATTTAATGACAAAAAAAATTAAAGTTATTCAGACAGCAAAAGATACAGAAGACAGATTGACAGAAAAGAATACACTAGAATTCAAAAAAGAAACGGTTGCTGCTTCAGCGGCCTTTGAAATCAAACGGGACCAAAAAGCTCAGTCGATCACTGGTTTTGGTGGGGCCTTTACTGAAGCGGGAGCCTACACTTTAGCCCAGGTACCGTCAGAATTGAGAGATGAAGTATTAGAAGCATATTTTCATCCTGAAAAAGGAATCGGCTACAGCTTGTGCAGAACCCACATTAACAGCTGTGATTTTTCACTGGGCAACTATGCCTATACAGAAACTGAGGGAGACACAGAACTTCGAGACTTTGATCTTTCCCGGGATGAAGAATATTTAATTCCTTTTATCAAAGATGCAATGGCAGTTGAGGGAGCAGAATTTAAGCTCTTTTCCTCACCCTGGAGTCCACCTGCCTGGATGAAAACAAACGGTAGGATGAACAAAGGCGGTAAATTAAAAAAAGAATACTGGCAGACCTGGGCCGACTATTTTGCCCGTTATATCAAAGAATATCAGCAAAGAGATATGGATATCTGGGGTGTGACCATTCAGAATGAGCCGATGGCTGAAACTCCCTGGGATAACTGTATTTATGAAGATGAAGAAGAAAGAGACTTTGTTAAGGTCTTAGGACCAACTTTAAAAGAAGCGGGTCTGGAAGATGTTAAGATTATGGTTTTTGACCACAACAAAGATATTATGAAATCCAGAGTTGATACCATTTTCACTGATCCGGAGGCAGCTAAGTGGGTCTGGGGAGTAGGTTTTCACTGGTATGGTGAAGATGACACTAAAGATATAGTTGATGATGAGGTTTTAAGCTATACCTATGAGACCTACAATAAGGAACTGGTCTTTACTGAAGGCTGTAATCCCCTATTTGATGCAGATGATTTTATTGGAGAATGGTGGACCGGTGAAAAATACGGACGCCATGTCATCGCTGATCTAAACCATTATACAACTGGCTGGGTTGACTGGAATCTCGTTCTGAACGAAGAAGGTGGACCAAATCATGTTCAAAATTACTGTGATGCGCCAATAATTGTGGATACTCAGAAGAACAAAATCCATTATAACAGTCCCTACTATTATCTGGGTCATTTCAGCAAATATATTAAGCCTGGAGCCACAAAAATTGGGGTTGCGTCAGCAAATGATGAGCTTTTGATTACAGCCTTCGAAAATCCAGATCAGACTACAGCAGTTGTAGTTATGAATGAAAAAGATGAGGCACAGGAATTCAGCTTAAAAGAAGAGGGTCAGGCAGTTAAAATTACAATTCCGGCTCATGCGATTCAGACTCTGGTTTATTAAGACTATGAGATTATTTTCACTTGTACCCGGTACAAATAGGTACAAAAATTATTAATAAAAGGGTGATAAAATGTTAAAGTTAAAGAAAAATTTTTCTGTGTTGTTAATTGTGCTTTTAGCTTTATCTTTTTTCAGTGCTGCTGTAAGTGCTGAAAACATTTTAGGTAATGGTGAATTTACAGAGGATATCAAAACTATCAACAATGTAACTGACAACGGTGGCGGGAATTTTGCAACCGAAGATAACTGGCTCTTTTTAGAGAATGCTGGAGCTGGTGTTGGAGAAATAGATAGTGAAATGTTTAAAGTATCTGTCTTTGAGGGCGGCAGCAATACCTATTCGATTCAGCTGCTGCAGGCACCGGTGGAAATCAAAAAAGGCTACAAATATAAAGTTGAGTTTGATGCTAAGGCCTCAAAGCCGAGAGAGTTAGAGTTAAAAGTTGGTGGAACAGCAGATAGAGGCTGGGGCTCATATGTCGGCGGTAAGGGAGAAACAGGAGGCTTTGTAGCAGAGCTTGACAGAGAAATGAAAAGTTATGAATTTGAATTTGTAATGATTGAAGATACTGATTCCAAGTCACGAGTAGAATTTCAGCTTGGTAAAAACACTGGTACAATCTGGCTGGATAATGTCAGCCTGACAGAAGTCGGAGAAGCATCTGCTGATGAGATTCCAGAAGAACAGAAAAAAAAGTGGGTTTATAATAAAGACTTCTTCTTTATCTTTAATGTAGCTGTTGGTGGTAACATGGGTGGTCAGGTCGATACTGATTTCCCTAAAGAAATGCTGGTTGACTACATTAAAGTTTATGATCAGGACGGTAACTTAGACTGGGAAGATGACTTTGATGGAGAAGAGGTTAATGAGGATTACTGGACCTATGAAGTAGGAAACGGTCATAAGCAGGGTATTCCTGGCTGGGGTAATAATGAGCTGCAGTATTATACTGAAGGTGAAAATGCACATGTTGAAGACAGTAACTTAGTAATTACAGTTAGAGAAGAACAGCGCAGTGATCAGTATGGGGAATATGATTATACTTCTACCAGAATGATTACTCAGGATAAAGTTAATATGAAATATGGTCGAGTTGAAATCAGAGCAAAACTTCCTGAAGGACAGGGACTCTGGCCTGCATTCTGGATGTTAGGTTCAGATATCACTGAAAACCCATGGCCTGGCTCCGGAGAAATTGACATGATGGAATTCATCGCCGGTCAGACAGATGAGGTTCACGGAACAGTTCACGGTCCCAACCACTATGGTGGTGGCGGAATTACCCAGCACTATGTTTTAGATGAAGGAGATTTTACTGACGGCTATCACGATTTTATTTTCGAATGGACTCCAGACGAAATGAGATGGTATATTGATGATGATCAAGAGCCATATCATGTTGTAGAAAGAACAGATGATAATCAGGCTCAAAGAGGTGGAAATCCTGAAGAACCAGAATATACTAAAAACGCGGTTGTCAATGGTGAATTTAACAGCTCAATTTTAGATAAAATGAGCAGTTCTCCTGATAACTGGTATGTCTGGACAGGAGAAGGTGGCGCAGTTAGTGATTATGGTGTAGAAGACGGTGAATTTAAAATTGATGTTTCAAGTCTTGGTAATCAGACCTGGGCTATTCAGTTTGCTCAGTATGTCGATCTTGATGCAGGAGACTACAGATTGAGTTTTGAAGCCAGAGCAGATGCTGAACGCGATATAATTGCAATGGTGCAGGAAGACGGTGGAGACTGGAAAGTTTATGGAGAAGCACAGCCTACTTTAACTTCTGAAATGAAAAAATATATAGTAGATGTTTCTTTAGCTGCAGCAGACATACCTAAATTATTATTTTCATTAGGAAATACTGATAATGGTGAGACAACTGCAGTTTATATCGATAATGTTAAATTAGAAAAATTGAACTAAAAATTAAATAGTTAGAATAACAAAAAGGCTAAAACCCCTAAGCAGGGTTTTAGCCTTTAATCATTTCTAATAATTCTCAAGTGCCCGGTACCTACTCAGCAACAATAGCTTCAATAGCCGCCAGTTCTTCATTGGTAAAGCCAGTATTGTTTAAAGTACCAGCATTTTCAATAATCTGCTCAACCTTGCTGGCTCCAACTAAAACAGAAGTTGCTCCCTGTTCTAAAATCCAGGCTAAAGCCATCTGTGAGAGGCTCTGTCCTCTGTCAGCAGCAATATCGTTTAGCTGTCTTACTTTATCCAGCTTTTCTTCTGTAATGCTGTCTTTTTTCAGAAAGCCGCTTTCTTTGGCTGCTCTTGAGTCTTCTGGAATTCCACCCAGATATTTATCAGTCAGCAATCCTTGAGATAGCGGTGAGAAGATGATTGAACCCATTCCTACATCTTCCAGGGTTCCTAATAGATTTTCCTCTTCTGACCAGCGATCAAAGATAGAATAGTTAAACTGATTTAAGAGTAAGTCAACTCCCAGCTTATCGGCAACTTCTACTGCCTTTTTTGTCTGTTCGGCATTATAGTTAGAAATACCGACATATAGAGCTTTTCCCTGATCCTGAATCTGTTTTAAAGCACCAATAGTTTCTTCAAGTGGTGTATCAGGATCTGGACGGTGATGATAAAAGATATCTACATAGTCAAGGCCCATCCGCATTAAGCTCTGGTCAATACTTGAAATAAGATATTTGCGAGAACCCCAGTCTCCATAAGGCCCCGGCCACATATAATAACCGGCCTTGGAAGAAATAATCAGTTCATCTCTGTAAGGAGCGAAGTCTTTTTCCAGTAAAATCCCCATAGTTTCCTCTGCAGAGCCAGCTGGAGGCCCATAATTGTTGGCAAGATCAAAGTGGGTGATTCCTAAATCAAAAGCTTTGCGCAGCATTTTGCGGGCATTTTCTAAGGTATCAACTCCACCAAAATTGTGCCAGAGTCCTAAGGAAATTGCCGGAAGCTTGAGACCACTGTTCCCAGTATAATTGTACTCCATTTTTTCATAACGATTTTCGTCAGCTAAATAAGGCATCAAAAAACCTCCTCTTATGATTTTTAATTCAAGACATTTAAAAAACTTCAACTAAAATATAATATATTTTAAAAAATTTACTCAATTCTACTATTAGTATATCAGAAAAATCGATTTAGTTAAATGTAAGTTGATTACAATTAGTTGATAAAAATTGATATTAATAATTTAATTTGATTAGATAATATAGTATAATAAAAATGATAGGGAATAAAATGACTGATATTTATGATTTTGAAGCTCAGTAGAACTTTAGAAGTAGTGAGATATAGTTGACTAATTTACTAAACTTTATTAAAATATAGATATACTAAAAACGGTGGTGGTTAAAATTAAAGATAAACGTACAATCTTTTTATTTGTTGGCATCATAGTTGCTCTGCTTGTCTGGAACCTCAGCATTCCCGGTCTTTCTTTAGCTGGACGGAAAATGTTTTCCTTAACTCTGATGACAGTTATTTTTTGGGCGGCAAAGGTGGCTGACTCTGCCTATATCGCAGCGCTATTTTTGATGTCAATGCTGATATTTGAAATTGCACCGGCAGAAGAAGTGCTTTCACTCTGGACTTCCCAAACTGTCTATCTGGTAATTGGTGCTTATTTAATTGCAGCAGCGGTTGAGCGCTCCGGTCTGGGAGAACGGATAGCCTATAAGTTCATTATCCGCTTTGTTGATTCTTACCGGTCGATTATAATTTCTATTTTTGCTTTGACCTTTCTTCTAAGTTTAATTATTCCTCATCCCTGGCCGCGGGCTTTTATTATTATGTCTGTTATGTCAGTCGTCATTGAAAATGCAGGAATTAATCAAAATGACGCTTCTAAAATTGGGCTAACTGTTTTTGCAGCTTCAATTCCGATTTCGATGATTTTTTTAACAGGAGAAAGCACCCTCAATTTTATGACTCTGGAGTTTGCTGGAGTTGATTTAAGCTGGGGTGGCTGGCTTTTGTATATGGGAGCTCCAGCAGCACTGGCAGCTTTATTAACTCTTTTTGTGATTTTAAAATTATTTAAAGCAGAAGAAAAAGTAGAGATCAATAAGAAAAAAATTGGTCAGAAACTTCTGGACCTGGGAATGATGTCTGCTGAAGAACAGCGGACTGTTTTCTGGCTGATTGCAGCTGTTGTGTTATGGATGACTGATTCTTTTCATGGAGTTGAACTGGGGTGGATCACTTTAACCATTGCTGTGATGATGAGTCTTCCGCTCAGTGGAGATATTCTAAAAAAAGAAGACTGGAATCAGGTTCCGATTAAGGTGCTGATTTTTCTAACTGCAGCAGTAGCAATAGGTAAGGTAGGATCTTTAACCGGGATGAATCAGTGGCTGGCTCAGGTTGTGCTGCCGGCAGAGACCCCTGGAAATATGCTCTATTTTGCTCTGATGACAGCAGGGATCTCAATTGTTTTACATATGTTTTTGGGCAGTGTAATCGCAGTGATGGGAATTGCAATTCCTGCTTTTATTATCTTTGCTGAAAGCTGTGGCATTAACCCTTTAGTTCCAGCTCTCTTTGTTTACACTGCAATTGGAACTCATTATATTCTGCCTTTTCATCACCTCAATATTCTGGTGGGAATGGGAAAAGAAAATGGAAACTACTCCGAAAAAAGTGTAATTAAACTCGGAATACCACTGACAGCAGTAGCCATAATTACCGTGATCTTTGAATATTTCTGGTGGCAGTTTACCGGTTTAATCTAATTTTTTATGATTAAGCGAATTTCATAAAAATAAGCCTTGATATAACAAAGATTTTAATGATATAAAAAGGGCTTCACCCCATCTTGTCGAATTAAATAGTAGCACCCATAAAATACGAAAGAAGGTGAAGCCCTATTAATAATATTCGACAAGAGTGTCTCTTTCCCTTTGAAGAATTACTTAATTTATCGGAAACTGACAAATTAATTTGTATTTTAGATCCTATTGATCTTAAACCTGTTGTTGAAAAGATAAAGCCTAAGTCTAATAAAGGACCAACTGGATATAATCCAGAAGCTATTTTAAGAGCTTTTCTGGTTCAGCAGATTGAAAAGATCCCCAGCAGAGCGGACTTAGTAAGTAAAATTGATAGAAGTCCTTATCTCAGATATGTCTGCGGTTTTTCTACCACTGGTAGGGTGCCCAGTGAAGCAACATTTAGCCGATATTACAGCAAATTATCTGAGACTGATGAACTGGAAATACTGATGAATAATCTTTTGGATCAATGTATAGATTTTGACTTATTGGACACTGAGACAATGGCTATTGATGCTTCAAAACTGGAAGCTTATGAACGAGCTAAGCCAAGGTCAAAGATAGATAAAGAAAATAATTCTACCCCTGATTGGGGTACTAAATTTGACTCTCATAAAAATCAGATAACCTGGTTTGGGTGGAAGATACATGCTGCAGTTGAAACTAACTCAGAATTACCAATAGCTTTAACTCTAACTCCAGCCAATCATGCAGATAAAACTCAGGCAATACCCCTAGTTGAAAAGGTTAATGACTTTTTAGCTGAAAGAGATTTAACTAAACCCAAATACTGGACTATGGATTCAGGCTATGATTACACTGATATCTATGAACATATTCTCTTTGAGCAGGAGTCTCAGGCTATTATTCCAATTAACAAGCGTAATGCTAAACAGCCACCAGCTGGATTCTATGATTTTAAAGGAACACCAGTCTGCAGTGGAGGCCACAAAATGTATTTCTGGGGTTATTACAAAGGAGTCAACAAATTTAGATGTCTACATGTATGTGGTAAAGTTGATTGTATTCATGGTACTAAGTGGTGTTCTAACAGTAATTATGGTCGAGTAACTAAAACCAGACCAAAAGAGAATCCAAGATATATATCAACTCCGCATAGAGATTCTAGAACCTGGAGAAAGATCTACAACAAAAGAACCAGTGTTGAAAGAACTTTTTCCAGACTAAAAGAGCATCTTAATTTAGAAAACTTAACTGTAATGGGAACTAAAAAAGTTAAGACCCATTTGCTATTAAGTTCTATCAGTTTGATAGCTGCAAGAATTGCAGCAGAGAAAATCAAACTGCAAAATCAGGTTTTAGCTGCTTAAATAGCTTCTAAATTCATGATTTTAAGTTACCCAAGCTAAGTGCGTCTGAATTTAGCAGTAAATCTATGGTAAATCATTAAAATCTACAATTTCAAGTTAAAAGGCTTATTTTTATGATTCGCAGACAATATTTTTTTGAATTAAACTAAATTAAGTGTATTATGAAATTCGCTTAATTACTTAAAACTCCAGCGGAAGCTAAACTTTTCAGAAAATTTGTGGTATAATAGTAAATGTTGGGTTTTAAGTGTTCGCCCACATAATTCGACATAAATCGGGTGGTGCACGGTACCAATACATTTTATGGGAGGGATATTATGGAGTACGGGATTTTAAGTATTTTACCACCGTTAATTGCAATTTTACTTGCTTTAACAACAAAACAGGTTTTTATTTCACTGATCTTAGGCATTTTTTCGGGAACAATGATTTTAACTGACTGGTCATTTTTTGCAGCAGTCAACATGACTTTAGAAGAGATTGTGGCAATTTTTTCTGAAGCCTGGATTACTAAAACAATTATATTTTCATTTTTAGTTGGAGGTTTGATAACTGTAATTTCTGCCTCAGGTGGAGTGCAGGGTTTTATTAATTATCTTACCAAAAAAAGAGATGTGGTTAAGGATAAAAGGGGAGCACTGCTTTTAGCCTATATTACCGGTCTAATAATCTTTATTGAATCATCAATAACCAGTCTTGTATCGGGTACAGTTGCCAGACCTTTAACAGATAAATATAATGTGTCGCGTGAAAAACTGGCCTATGTTTGTGACTCAACTTCAGCTCCGGTCTGTGGATTAATCCCACTTAACGGCTGGGGAGCAATGCTGATGGGAGTAATTGGAGTTCAGATTGCCAATGGTGTTGTTGATGGTAATTCAGCTGAGCTGCTGGCTAAATCACTGCCTTTTCAGTTTTATTCAATTATTGCTATTTTGGCAGTTGGTTATTATATTCTGACAGGAAATGACTGGGGTCCGATGGCTAAGGCAGAGAAGAGAGCTTCGGAAAAGGGGCTGCTTTTAAGAGAGGGAGCTACTCCGATGGTTTCAGAAGAGGCAACAGCAACTCCTCCTAAAGAGGGAGTTACTCCAAAGATGAGAAATATGCTGCTGCCAGTTTTTGTTTTAATTGCAATGATGCCGCTAAGTCTATACATAACAGGTGAAGGAAATATTCTGCAGGGTTCAGGCTCAACCTCAGTTTTTTGGGCGGTAATTACTGCAGTGGCTTTTGCCGGTTTCCTGTACGTTCTGCAGGGGATCATGTCCTTACAGGAATATATTGATTATGTTTATCAGGGAATTGGAGCAATTGTTCCGGTTGCTATCCTTTTAATCACAGCTTTTGCCATAGGAAATGTGATTGGCTACCTCGAAACAGGAGAATATATGGCTTCTTTAGTTGAAGGAAGAGTAAGTGGAGCTTTTGGTCCGGCTATAGTCTTTATTATGGCTTCACTGATGGCTTTTGCTACTGGAACTAGCTGGGGAACCTTTGGAATTATGATGCCGATTGGAATTCAGATGGCTGTAGCGATGGGAGCTCCTCTGTATCCTACAATAGGTGCAGTAGTTTCTGGTGGAATCATGGGAGATCACTGTTCACCAATATCTGATACTACAATTATTTCTTCAATGGCTTCTGCCTCAGATCATATTGACCATGTAAATACTCAGCTTCCCTATGCGCTCGCTAATGGGGCTGTAGCTCTGGTGCTTTATCTGGCAGCCGGATTTATAATGTAATAATTTCCAGGTACTGGGTACTTAGCAAATAATGGAAATTTAGAGGAGGGCTTAAACTGCTCTCCTTTAGTTTTGCTTAAATTATGATATAATATAAAAAAGTTAATAAATCTTAAAAACATTGGGTGATAAATTTATGATAAAAGCGGTAATTTTTGATATGGATGGAACAATTATTGATTCAGAACCGATTTATGAAAGAGTAAATGAAGAGATATATGAAAAGTATGGTTTTAACTTAAGTCAGGAAGATTATGACCGCCATATGGGGGCCAATCTTAAGGATATCTGGACAGACATTTTAGACCGCTATCAGGTTAAGGATGAGTACTCACATTATAAGATTGAAGATTTTATGGAAGACCATATTCACAGTTCTTATATGGGGCTGGCTGAAGCTGAAGATTTAGAGCTGATGCCCGGAGTTAGAGATTGGTTTGAATTCTTAAAAGATCACGGCTATAAAATGATTGTTGCTTCTTCTTCCTATGAACCTGTAATTGAGCATGTTTTTCAGCGTTTTGGACTTGAGAATTATATGGAAGGCTATGTTGATGGAAATGCTATTGAAAACGGCAAGCCTGCTCCTGATATTTTTCTTGAGGCGGCAGAAAGGTTGGGGGTCAAACCGGAAGAATGTATTGTTATTGAAGATTCGGAGCATGGTGTAAATGGTGCTCATAAAGCAGGAGCCAGGGTAATTGGCTTTAATCGAGCTAAGGATGAAAGCCAGGATTTATCCAGAGCTGATCTGATCATTGACGAATTTAATCAGGAAAATTTAAATGAAATATTAAAATAGTATGTATAACAGTAAACCGGATGCTTAAGCATCCGGTTTTTAATTAGAAAATTTTTAGTTATAGTTAATCTGAGCTGTTAGTGAACTATCATTGGAGCCGGTAACTGTAAGCCTTAATGTATGAGATTCATCCTGGAGTAGTCTAAGATAAAATTCTTCAAAAGTTTCATCAGAGTTGTATTCATCATATTCTTCAGGAGTAAATATTTTTTTTAGATCAAGGGTATATTCAACTGTTTTTGAATGCTCTCCTATTACTGGCAAAGTAATATTGACTTCTTTTTCTTCATCAAAAATGATTTCATCATTTTCATCAATTACTTCTATTATTAGATTATTGAGGCTGAGGCTTCCAAAACCTTCTGTTGTAACTGTTAGCTCTAAATCCCTACTTGTCTCATTTTGACTAAACTCAACTGGATTGGGATCTAGCTCAAGCGAAATCCCTGCATTCGAACAGCCGCTTAAAATCAATAAAGAAGCTAGAAAAATCAAGATAGAAAGTGATGACTTTTTGGAATTCATAATAAAAACTCCCTTCTTTATTCACGTTACGTCAAATCTAATAGTTTTTTTAAAAATATTAATAGTTATCATAATTGTCAGGATAGGAATTCGCATAAAATGCAGGAATCCCTCCCCCTGAGCTCGTAAATAGTAATTGAGAGATCACA
>Ga0208430_10077_pt1 | contig 28007 bp, 30 predicted proteins | sample Wag42014_10_12_FD_187329 | JGI IMG/M metagenome (GOLD analysis project Ga0208430, IMG submission 187329) | Deep subsurface shale carbon reservoir microbial communities from Ohio, USA - Utica-2 Time Series 2014_10_12 (SPAdes) (version 2) ...
TATGGGATATTTCCAACAGTAGATTGCTGTTATGACAGGGATTATAAGAAAAGATGCTAATATAAGGAACTTCGACAAAACTCTCCGAAGCCTTGAGCGTAGGTTCGACTCCTACCGGGGGCACCATTTTATTATATGGTGTTTTTAAGCATTTTCGAGATCAGAAGGTAATTCTTCTGGCTCCATATTTATCATTTCTACACCATACTTTCGCAACTCTAAAAGAAATGAAACTCTTTCCATACCTACCATCTCAGCAGCTATCCCTGAAGATATTCGTTTGAGTTCAAATAATTTGATCGCCATTGCCATTTTAGCCTCTCTTTCAAATTCTTCAGGACTCTTTTGAAGTAAATCAGGTAGATTATCGGGATATTCAATTTCTATCTTTTCAGACATATTAATGGCCTCCCGCTCTAATAATTTTAACTATACGCCTTTCTACAGACTAAATAATTATGTATCCTCTGTTTATAAATTTTATTATGGATTTTAATAATTCCATTTTGTTTTCTGAACAATCCATATGTTTTACCCTGTTTTATTACTGAATTAACAATAGCATAATTAATAATTCTACCATCGATAACTATTTTCTCACACATTTCCTCTAGTTCACTAACTTTTCCCATGTTTTTTATTAAAATATCAAAATGAAGTAATTTTTTCTTTAATATTAGCTCTACTGCTTGATCCAAATACTTTTCCTGCCATCTATTTTCATTATCTTCAATTATCTCATTATCAATTACTTCTGCCAACTTACTTACTAAAAACGGATGACCTGAGGTGTAATAATATAATTTTTCAGCAAATTTATCTGCATTCAGTTCAATGTTCCTTTCTGCTGAATATTCTCTTAACATTGAAGCAATTTCTTTTATTTCCAGCTCAAAATCAATATTAAATTCACTGGCGATATTCCAAATACTGTTATATATTATTTTATTAGAAGGATCATTAATCATAATATCATTTATATTATGCATTCCTGCCAGTATTATGCTGTGAAAAGTTTTTACTCTTTCTGCCTGTGCTAAATTAAATTTTGCCTGTAGCATTTCAAGAAAATCAAAAAATAGTTGATTAATATAGCCCTTATCTACATCATCTATGATCAATACAACTCTTTTCTCGCTTTTTTCTATCAGATTAGTAATGAGATAAGACAAATTTAAAAAATCATCTATATTATCGACTTCTTTTTCTAATAAATTCACTAATTCAGTATCTCCATTAAATTTTAAACGATCTCTAATAGTTAAAATAAATTCCCTACAAAAATCACTAGTGCTGCTAAATATATTTTGATCAAAATCTTCAAAAGTAATATTAATAACTATATAATTCATTTTTTCTAGACTCTTTCGCAATAAATATAATATTGTGGTTTTACCTGTTTGATGAGGTTTGCTAATTATAAAATACTTGCCTGCCTCAACCATCTTTTCAATTTCTCTAATTTTTTTGTTCACATCAGCCATATAATGTTTTTCTGGAATACAGACACCGGTAGTGTTAAATTTTTTCATTTAGCTCACCTCATTTTCAGCTTCAAGTTATGCTTATTATACCACAGTGGCTAACTTAATTAAATCAAAGCAGTCATTGAATTTGATCTGTCCTGAAAGCTCTAGCAATTCTATGTTTATCAGTTTTTTCATAAACCTCTTCTTCCTGTCCACCTAACTTAATTCCACGATAATAGAAGCTTCTTAGATTATTGGTTTCCTTAACATTGGTAAATCTAATGTATCGATTCTGGGGATTAGTAGTTGTAAAAATCAGTGACTCTTTATTCAGTTTCTCCAGAGGTCTTAGATTATGAGAAGTGAAGACCAACTGTCCTTTTGCTCTATCCTGATCTACAGATAAATAAGTAACTTCATAACCGTTTTCCTCAAGAAACTTACGGGGAGAGATCACAGCAGGATGTTCTATTTCGGAAGTTATAATATGCTTACCCCGATTTTGATAAGTATAGGCAACACCCTTGAGCACCATGTTATTTGACTCACTTCCTCCAGAAGTAAAAATAATCTCCTCTGGGGAAGCATTTAATAAACTGGTAACTTTTTTTCGAGCTTCTTCTACAGCCCCTTTTGTTTTTGATCCCAGTTCATGGCTGCTTGAGGGGTTACCAAAATTTCCATAAATATATTCTTCCATTGCTTCAGCTACTTTCTTATCAATTGGTGTTGTAGCATTATAATCAAGATAGATCATAGTTTAACACTTTCCTTTCTGAACTTAAATATAAAAAATTATTATTTAGCTAAATTTAAAATCTTTCTAGCTCCATTGATTACTACAATAAACACAATACCTCCAATTATTAAATCAGGCTTATTTGAGTCAAAAAAATAAACTAAAACTCCTGAAATAATTACTCCCGAATTTACAATTAAATCATTTGAAGTGAAAATCCAACTTGCTTTCATATGTGCTTCTTTGCTATCTGATTTTTGGAATAAGTAAAGACAATACAAATTAGCAATAAAAGCCAAAATAGATACAATTATCATTGTACTAAAATCAGGCATTTCTCCAAAACCCAAAAATCTTCTTAATACTTCAATAAATCCAAAGGATGCAATAAAAATTTGAAAATATCCTGCAAGTTTTGCAACTTTCTTCTTAAGAAGAATGCTCCCACCTACTGCAAAAAGGCTAACTAAATAAACTATTGAATCTGAAAACATATCTAAACTATCAGCAACAAGCCCCATTGAATTTGCAATTAGCCCTGCAGTCATTTCAAAGAGGAAAAAACCGAAATTAACTAAAAGAACAGTTTTTAGAAGTTTTTTCTGACTCTGAGAGTCATTTGTAATCTCATTATTTTCATCCTGTATTTCAACAACTTTTTCTAATTTAGAATCCAGCTTTAGCTCATTTAAATAATTTTTTATTCTTTTATCTTTTTGTGAATGAAAAACAATAAGTTTTCTTTTTTCAAGATCAAAATCAAGTTTTTGGATTAATTTAATTGAACCGAGTTTTGTTTCAATTAGATTTTTTTCCGATGGGCAATCCATCTTTTTCACTGTAAAAATACTTTTATACATATTAACCTCCCTCTATAAATTAAGTTTATCTCTTTAATACTCGCTTATTCGCAGTTTTTCATATTTCTTTGAACTAGAAAAGTAGAAACTTAAGACATAACTATTAATTTTTGGAAATATAGAGACGACCTGATTAAAAATCCAACTTTTTTCTGAAAAATTACTCTATGGTCGCTTTGGATCTCCACATAACCATGGCGGTCTTACCTCCCATATCTCCCAGGATCTATGTCCCAACATTCCTTCGTTCTACCTTCCCATGGGTGGAGGCCGGCTCTGCTCCTATACCGGGTCTTAACTTCTGTTAAGCCCTTTTGGTCTAAATAATTTCCGGCTAATCCAGTCTTCCTCTTTCAAAGTTCTATTACTCAACTTTAAACAAATTTTCTTAAGTCAATAAACTTAGTAAACATTAACAACAATACACTTAATACTTAAGCTACTTCCTGTAAATCTAAATTTCTCTCAATATCGTTCATCAACTTTTGACCATCATACATAACATGTTTTTGTCCAAGTGCAAAAAATATTCTAATCAATTTGCAGGCCAGGGCTATCATTGACTGCTTTGGTTTTAAAGGATTTTTTCTTCGAGTAGTATAGTATTCATGCAGCTGTTTAAACTCCTCATTTTTAGCCAGTATCGGCAGCATCACTCTGTAGAGTAATGCTCGTAATTTGGGTCTTCCTCTTTTAGTTATCCTGGTTTGCCCCAAATGTTTACCTGAGCTGTGTTCTTTTAAGTTTAAACCTGCCAGTTTCTGTATCTGTCTGGGATGATCATAATCATTTATATTCCCAACTTCTGCAATAAAACCGGCCACAGTGATTATCCCTACACCCTTTACTGACTCCATATATTTAGCTTCTTCCATGCTGTTAAATAACTTTTCTACTTTTTCTTCAAGCAGTTCTTTCTGGTTGTTTAAAAGCTCATACTGCTCAAGTAAATTCCTTAATTCATACTGGGTGAATTCTCCACCTTCTTTAATACCAATTGAGTTTAAAGCTGCTTTTTTGAGCTTTCTGGCTCTTTTAATCCCCACAGCTCTATTAGCACCCTTTTTGAAAATCTCAACTATTTCTTCCGCAGTTTTTTCAAGTATTAATTCTGGCAAAAAGAGTTCTTTTAAAATTGCAACTGATGCTTTTCCACTCCATTTTTTAAAAACAGTTTGATATTCAGGAAAATATTTATCTATCAGCTGCTGAATTTTATTTGAAAGATTCACTATATCCTTAACTAATCTCTCTCTGTGAGTCATTGCTACTCTTAGATCTGCATATTCTTTTTCCGGCATATGTGGTATTGAATATCTGCCATCTATTACTAGTTTAGCTATGACTTTAGCATCTTTTCTGTCTGTTTTAGTTGGTGAATTATCATCAAGAGACTTACTCTTTTTAACATGAGCTGGATTTACTACTACCCTCAAAAAATCTGTCTTTCTTCTTAGATATTCTTCCAGGGGTAACCAGTAATGTCCTGTTGGCTCCATACCAACTATTACATTATCCTTATTTTCCTTCTCACTTACTTTTTTAACCCAGTGTAGAAGTTTTTTAAAACCTGCTTCATTGTTTTCAAAAAAGATTGCCTTATCATATTCTATTCCTCTAAAATTGAAGGCTCTTGCTGCATGTTTATTCTTTGCAATATCTACTCCCACTACCAGTGTTGAAACTTTTACTTGCATAATCTTTTTGTTTTGAGTATAATTCATATTAGATACCTCCTTGGTTTTTTAGAGATCAGAATGACCTCTGATACTCCGTATTATACCAAGGGGTATTTTTTTGTCGATACTGATTTTTATTCATTACAGGAATGCTCCTATTATTGATTAATTTAATAACATTTAAACGTTTTCTATAACTCTCTCCAGTCTTGCCTTGATTTCCTGTGCTATTTCGTTAACCTTTTTATTCTCTGACATTCCAAGTGCTTTTTCGGGATCAATTGCTGCCAAATTAATCTCTTGATCATCATTTTCATAAATTATAACATTACAGGGAAGCAAAAGACCAAGTTCAGGTTCTTCTCCTATTCCTTCAAAAGCAAAAGCAGGATTACAGGCTTCAAGAATAACATAATTGCTCATCTCTTTATCCAACTTTTCTTTAAATATCTTTTTCATATCGAGTTCTGTCAGCACACCAAATCCTTCTTCTTTTAGCTCTTCTTTTACTTTGTCAATTGTTTCCTGATAAGAAAGTTCAACTGTTTTTCTAATTCCATAATTGCTCATAATTTTCCCCCTTTGCATAACACTGTCTTGCTAATTCTTCTGGACTACTCTCATCAAAACGACTTCGCTCTTTATTGCCGGAGCCAACATGTTTATGATTATCATATCTGTGGTTATTTTTTCTAGTATATTCTCTGAAAAAGTAATAAACCACTCCAATAATTACTATCCAGAAAATTATTGAAAATCCTCCACCCATCATTCCAGATCACATTCCTATCTTACCAGGACAAATCCAGGTTGAGCAAAAGAAAAATTAACTTCTGCACTAATGACTGTTTATATAACTAAATTAATAATTAAATTTCTTTTCATTTAAGTGACATCCTTTGAAACTTAAGTTCAAATTTTCCAAATATACCTCCACTAGGTATCTTAAACATAGTATAACACTCAGGATTACTCCTGTCAATAATAATATCGTAATAATCGAATATTATTTTATTACTGTTCTGTCAACTTTGATCTAAGGCAATTATAAGATATGAATGTGAAGAGAGTATGAATTTGTTTAAGAAATATTATTAATTCTAATAAATTAAGACCAGTTTTCATTACCTTAAATTTAGGCATAAAAAAAGAGCTGCGGGGACAGCCTCAGTTAAGAGATTATCCAGACAACTCATTGTCTTTATTAATGATATAATTAGATTAAGATTGATAATATAAAACTAAGTTTAAAAGATTGTTTTTCTTCTATTTCAAGTTGTAATTTTATTAAAAATTATTATTTGAACTATCTGCTTTAATCTGTAAACTTGGACAGCACACCCATTAATTCATCTATAACTTTATCTCCCTCTTCATCTTTAACTGCTCTTTGAACACAGCCGTGGACGTGTTTATCCAGAATTTTTAAACCAACTTTTTTAAGTCCCCCCTGTACAGCATTGATCTGATATAAAACATCAACACAATATTTATCTTCTTCTATCATCCTCTGCAACCCACGAACCTGGCCTTCTATCCTTTTTAACCGGGCTTTTAAGTCTTTTTTATCTAGATCACATAATGAATTCATATAACCACCCCATTTTAATATTACTGTTTAATAAAAAAAATATTATATTTCTAAAGTTATTTCTCATTTTCCTTTTTCGTTTTACCATCTCCACAACAATCAGGAACATCATTTCCATACTCTTTCTGATTAGCTGAGGCAAGTTTATCAATAAATTTTTGCCACCAATTCTTACTTTTACTCATACTTCCCTCCTCATAATCCCCAATACTTATTATATTAAATAAAAAAATTCTATAATCTCCAAAAATTTAATTAATTACTATACACTATACACTATACCCCAACACCGTATACCAATAATATACCACACTCTAATTTAATTTTCAAGAGATACTTTTCTTCCAAATATCCAATATTTAAGCATTATATCACCCCTTTCGGCAAAAACTTTCTTATAAATTCTACATCATAATTTATTACTAAATGTAAATATTTAGATTTACCATGACATACCATCTAATGCCTGTTCAGATTTACTCTCTTCAATCCAGATAGCTAATTTATTTGGGACACATATAATTGAAGGTCCTGGTTCACTAATCCACCCAATTTTTTCATCAATTCTCAATGGATCAGCTGGTGGTGCCTTTTTAACTCTTACTCTACCATTATGTGCCTCAATAATTGTAGTTCCAATTGGACCATCTGCCTCTATAATTAAAGGCTCACTTTGATAAGTTTCATTTATTTTTACTTGTTTTTGTCTTCCATTAGCTGTTTGGATAACAATAATATATTCATCTTCCTTAGTATTCTGGTTCAGAATACTATTTGGAAATAATATAAATGATAATGAAATGATAGCTATAATAACAATTAAAACCTTATCATAAAATGTCATGAGTTCCCATGCTTTGCTCATTTTTATCTCCCTTAAAAATCTTCATTAAATAATGTGCACCTGCTAAAATTATAAAAAGTTGCTTAAAATCAATCCCAAAAAAACACCGTTTATAATACCAAAAATTGCTGTGTATCCTTCAGCTTTTTTATGTGCATCAGGAATAAGCCCATCAAATGTAATATATAACATTGCTCCAGCTGCCAGACCTAAAGAAATAGATAAACTCAGATTTGAAATATTTCCTAAATAAGCTCCCAGAAAAGAACCTATACCCATAGGAATACCAGACAACAATGTAATTAAAATAACTTCTACATTCTTTAAACCTGCTAAACTCAAAGTGGTAGCAACTGCCATTCCTTCTGGAAAATTTTGTACAGCCATAATCACAGCTAAACCCAGACCTAAATTATCAGCAGAACTATAACCAGCTCCAATTGCTAAACCCTCAGGTATATTATGCAGAGCAATACCAACTGCCAGCAGAATACCGGCCTTTAAATAATGACTCTCATCATCATCTATTGAAACAAAATTTTGATGCGGAAATAACATATCCAAAATACTAATTAACATAACTCCTAAAAATAATCCAGTTAGACTGCTCCAGATTGAACCGGTTATCTGTGCTTCAGGAATCAGATCTAAAAAAATTACAACAGTCATAATCCCTGCGGAAATCCCTAAAATTATACTTAAAAATTTTGTTTTGATTTCTCTAACTAATAATACAATTAAGCCACCACCCACAGTTCCTAATGTACCAGAAAAGAAACCAATAAGGGATACATATAACAAATAATTCATTTTTATCATCCTTAATTTCTTATAACATTTTAACAACTCAATTTTCTACATATGAAAATTATTTAATTCCTTAAATTGATAAATATTATATAGTTATTAAACCAGAAAAACCCATAAAAGCCATCGCCATAATACCAGCAATAATCAAAGTTACTGGTACACCTTTTAATACTCCCGGTACATCGCCAAATTCTAATTTTTCTCTCAGTCCTGCCATCAATACAATCGCCAGAGTAAAACCTATTCCAGCACCAAACCCAAATACTGTACTGCCGATAAAACTGTATCCATTAAGTGGAATTAGTAGCGCAAGACCTAAAATTGCACAATTTGTTGTGATTAATGGCAGAAAGATTCCTAATGATTTATAAAGTACGGGACTTGTTTTTTTAATAAACATCTCTACAAACTGAACCAGAGATGCAATTACAATAATAAATGATACATACTGTAAAAACGGTAAATTTAATGCTTCTAAAATATAGGTGTTAATCAGCCATGTTGCAGCACCAGTCAAAGTCATAACAAATGTTGTTGCTAAACCCATCCCCATGGCAGTCTCTACCTGTTTTGATACACCTAAAAAAGGACAAATCCCTAAAAATCTAACTAAGATAAAGTTATTAACAAAAACTGTTCCAAAAAAGAGTAGAACAAGTTGAGTGAATTCTGACATCTTTAATTCCTCCTGTTAGTGACAAGTAGTATCATTTGTAGCATTTTTACCAATCACATTCATAATTGCTATTAAAATCCCCAGTGTGATAAATGCTCCTGCAGGTAATACCATAATAACCATCGGTCTATACCAGTCTCCCAGTATTTGTAGTCCAAACATTGAACCCATACCAAATAATTCTCTCACCGCACTCAATAAAAGTAAGGCCCATGTAAAACCAATTCCCATTCCCAGGGCATCTGCAAAGGACCGATGAACAGGATTCTGAGACGCAAAAGTTTCCTGTCTTCCTAATATTAGACAGTTAACAACTATTAAGGGTACAAATAAACTTAATGAAGCAGCAATAGAAGGATAAAAAGCTTTTAAGAAATAGTCAACAAAAGTAACAAATGTTGCAATAATTAATATGTAACTTGGTATTCTAACATCACCAGGAATCAATTTTTTAATTAAAGAAACCACAATTTCTGAAGAAATGAGAACAAAAGAAGTTGCTAATCCCATCGCCAACCCATTTACCATAGTATTAGTTACAGCAAGAGTTGGACACATACCAATAACAAGACGAAAAATAGGATTTTCCTGCCAGAGCCCATTTTTAAAATCAGAAATTAACTGTTTTGCGTTAACTGACATTAACTTCCACCTCCATAGGCATTATTGATCATACTGACAGCTTCTTCCACAATTCTGGTAGTATTACTTGAAGAAATTGTAGCACCTGCAACCGCCTGGACTTCCATAGTTTTAGAGGGAGGAGTTTTAACAACTACATAATCACCAAATGGTTTACCGACAAAATTACTCTTGTATTCCTCTTCTGTAATTCGTGCTCCCAGTCCGGGAGTTTCCTGATGATTTAGGATACTAATCTGAATTATTTCTTCTGCTTCCAGATCAACTCCGATCATTAATTCTATCGGTCCATTGTAGCCACCACCACTGTGCTGATATGCCACTCCTACTCGATTACCACTATTGTCATAACCTTCGTAAAAAATCTGACTCTCTCTTTCTACCTGATTGATTTCTTCCGCTAAGGGCAAAACTTCTTTAATTGCAGCTCTTCTTGTTTCTTCCTGATTTTCTTCGATATATGGAATCGTCCACTGATAGACAAAGGTCAATAATATAGCAGATATTATCCCTATAGTGGCTAAAGTTATAATCATGGCTTTTGTACTATTCTTTTCCATTTATCTCACCTCTCCTAAACTGCGGGGTCTTGTATATCTGTTAATTAAAGGTACTGCTGTATTCATCAATAAAATACTGTACATTACACCTTCTGGATATCCACCCCAGAGTCTAATTATAACAACTAAAAGGCCGGCTCCAATTCCAAAAATCCAGCGTCCCAACTTTGTTGTTGGACTGGAGACCATATCAGTAGCCATAAATAGCGCACCCAGCATTAAGCCACCTGCGAAAAGATGAAAAATTGGATCTGAACCAAAGGCAAAAGTGCCTAAAAATACTGTTCCAACCATTGCCAGCGGAATTCTCCAGTTTACATAGCCTTTATATAAAAGATAAGAAAAACCTAATAATAGAGCTAAGGCTGATGTCTCTCCTAAAGAACCACCAATCTGACCTACAAAAAGATTCCAGGTATCAGTTGCAATCCCTTCCATTTTCATCTGACTTAAAGGTGTTGCAGAAGAAACTCCATCTACAGTCCAGGTAGTCATTAAAACTGGATAAGAAGCTGTTAAAAATGCTCTCCCAACTAAGGCTGGATTAAATGAATTTTGTCCGATTCCACCAAAAACCTGTTTTCCCAGACCAATAGCAACTACTGAACCAAAAAAAGCAGTCCAGAGCGGAATCGAAGGTGGGAGTGTAAGTGCCAGAAGTAATCCTGTAACTACTGCACTTCCATCTTTAATCATAATTTTTTTATTTCTAATTTTTTGAAATATGTATTCTGTTAAAACCGCACCAGCAACAGCTGTCAGAACCACTGAAATTGCTCTTGCTTGAAAGAAATATACAGCAGCAAAAACTGCTGGCAGCAGAGCAATTACAACTGACCACATTATTTTTGGGACTGAATCCTGAGCTCTGATATGTGGTGAGGATGTTACAATTAATTCGTTATTCATTATTGATTATCCCCCTTAATTCTCTTCTCTTTTTTTGGCCATGACCTGTGCCTTACCAAGACGCAGATGATGTACCAGAGGTATTTTAGATGGACAGACAAAAGAACAGGAACCACATTCAACACAGCTTAATATCTGCCATTCTTCCAATTCCTCGACCATCTCATTTTTCGCATAATTTGCCAGCTGAGTTGGCATTAAAAACATAGGACAGGCATCAACACAGCGAGCACAGTTAATACAGGGAGAAGGTTCATATACTTCGACTTCCTCCTGAACCAGCACTAAAATACCGGAAGTACCTTTAACACCGGGAATATTGAGAGACTTTTGTGCCTTACCCATCATTGGACCACCGGTAATAACTTTAGCTGCATTTTCTTTTAAGCCACCTGCTTCTTCAACCAAATCACCAATATTAGTACCTATTCGATAAATTAAATTTTGGGGAGAATTTATTCCGCGACCGGTAATTGAGATAGACCTTTCATAAAGAGGTTTTCCATCTCTAATTGCATCTGCAACTGCAGCTGCTGTCGAGGTATTGTTGACCACTACCCCTACATCAAGCGGTAGACCACCAGCAGGAACTTCTCGTCCCAGAATAGCCTCAATCAACATTTTTTCTCCACCCTGTGGATACTTTGTTTCTAAAACCTTTACTTCAATATTTTTGTCATCCTTAACCGCATCCTGCATACTTTCAATTGCTTCGGGCTTATTTTCTTCAATCCCAATAAAACCTCCGGATGCACCGGCAGCTTTCATTAAAGCTTTTAAACCAAAAACAATACTCTTTGGTCTTTCCACCATTACCCGATGGTCAACAGTTAGATAAGGCTCACATTCGGCTCCATTTAAAATTACATAATCAACACTTTTGTCTTCGGGAATAGAAACCTTAACGTGAGTGGGAAACATTGCTCCTCCCATACCTACAATTCCTGCTTCTCTAATGATTTTTCTAATTTGATCTGCATCAAGTTGATCTAAATTATCATGTTTTTCTAAACCAGAATTAAGTGTATCCTCTTCTGCTGCTTCGATAACTACAGCATCAACAATATTTCCGCCAGGATCTGTTACTTTTCTTATTTCTTTAACAGTTCCAGAGACTGAAGCATGAATAGGTGCACAGACAAAACTGTCTCCATCTGCAATCTTCTGACCCATGTCCACCTTATCACCTTTTTTAACAAGCACCTTTAAAGGTGCTCCAATGTGCTGTTTCAGAGGAATAATTACCTCCTCAGGACGTTTCGAATTTTTTAAGGGTTTATCCTTTGTTAGTTCCTTATTATACTCAGGATGTATACCCTGTTTAAAAGTCAACGCTTTCACTATACAATTTCACCCCTATTGTGTTATTCTAGATTTAAAAATCATATTAATTTTTTGGGACAGCGTTATAACCTGCTTTTTTTAAGCTCTCAAGAAGTTCTTCTGAACTAACTTTTTCTTTATCATATCTTACAATTGCATTTCCTTTATTTAAACCAACTCTAATTTCTTTAATACCATCAAATTCTCTTAAAATATCAGCAACTACTGTAAAGCAATAAAAACATTTCATTCCTTCTATTTTAATCACTAGTTCTGCATTATTTTTGATTTTTGCAGTCATTATAACCCTCCCCATTTACTATTTATTATTAAATATTTTTAGATGACAAATTTGCAAAATACATTCTTCCTGAATTTTTCTGAAAAAAGCTTGAGATAACTACATTAATTTTTTCTCCTATATGATTTTGGCCGCCCTCAACAACTATCATTGTCCCGTCTTTAAGATATGCAATACCCTGACCCTGTTCTTTTCCCTTTTTGATGATTTCCACTTTCTTTTTTTCTCCTGGTAAAAGAACAGGTTTAAGAGCATTAGCCAATCTATTTATATTAATAACCTTAATCCCCTGTAACTCAGCAAGTTGATTTAAATTATAATCACTGGATATTAAATCAGCATTTAATTCTTTAGCCAGATAAACTAACTTATGATCAACTTCCTGACTATTAACTTCTTTATCTAGAATAACAATATTTTCTCCAAGATCATTTTGTAATTTTTTTAATATTTCCAATCCCAGTCTACCTTTTTTTCTTTTTAATTCTCTATCTGAATCTGCAACATTTTGTAATTCCTCTAATACAAAACGGGGAACAATTAAAATTCCATCTATAAAATTGTTTTTATAAACTTCAAATATTCTTCCATCAATAATAGCACTTGTATCAATTATTTTAGGGGATGACTCAGAATAATACCTGTCATTACCTTTAACATCAGATTCTTTAAATAAGATATAATCTATTTCCTCTTCTTTAAGAAGTATTATATACACGGTAATAATGATTATAATTATATTAATAAAAACTATTATTTTTTCACTAAAAAACGGAAGTAATATAAATTTTGACATTGAGTAAGATAATAAAACTCCCAATAATAAACTAAATAAAATTAACAATATTTTTTTTATAGATAATTGTTCTATTTTTTTCTTAATGTTATTCGTCAATAACTTTAATTTAGGGTATAAAAGCAAAATAATACTTGTCACACTCAATCCAATTAAAATTTTTAAAACTAGATCTTTTTCAGGTAGTTGAAACTTAAAAAAACTTTGCAAAATATAAAATAAGATAAGAATGATCCCTGTTAATATGGCGGTTAATATTCTCCAGTTATAATTTTTAAGTTTTTTAATTTTAATCCACCTCATCTCTCAACCAGCTATTAAAAAATAAATCTGTGCAGCTAAAAAATCAGTTAAGATAATAATTATCTAGAGATTTAAACAAGGCTGTTATCTTCTTTCTTCTTTTCATCTGATTTTTCAAGCTCTTCTAATTCTTTCATTACCTGTTTTTTCTTCCTTTTCGGAACTTCCCTCAGCATTAGCAACTGCAGCAGTATCTCCAATTAAAGAAGCAGCCCACTTACCACAGCGGTCACCGGTAACAGCTATTACTTTTTGATCAGCAATAACCTTAATTACCTCACAATTATTGGCACAGTCCTCACATTCAAAACTTGTTGTTTCAAATTCCTGCTCTGTTAAATCAAAACCTCTAAAACTGCTTTCCTGACCACTTCTTTTAACATCTCTTTTAGCCAGCATGGCAATCCCTATTGCTCCCATTACATCGTGATGTTTGGGTACAATCACTTCTGCTCCAATTTCTTCTTCAAAGGCTGCTTTGATCCCGATATTGGCGGCCACACCACCCTGGAAGATATATTCTCCTTCTAAAACTCGATTCCTAACAAGGTTGTTCATATAGTTTCTGACCAGCGCTTCTGAGAGGCCGTTGATTATTTCAGGTTTGGTAAATCCATACTGCTGCTTTGAAATCATATCTGATTCTGCAAAAACTGTACAGCGCCCTGCTATTCTGACATCCCGGTCAACTTCTAAGGCCAGTCCACCAAATTCTTCAATTGGAATTCCCAGTCTTTCTGCCTGATGATCAAGAAAAGAACCTGTACCTGCTGCACAGACAGTATTCATCGCAAAATCAACTGCAATTCCAGCTTCCACAATAATTAGTTTGGAGTCCTGACCGCCTATTTCAAAGATAGTTCCGGCCTCAGGATGGTAATAGGTTGAAGCCCGGGCATGGGCGGTAATCTCATTTTTAACAGTATCAGCACCCAGAATATAGGCAATTAATTCTCTACCACTGCCGGTAACTCCGACTCCACCAATTTTATAATCATCAATCTCTATTTCTTCTTTAAATTTAGTTAAACCTTCTTTAACCAGCTCAATGGGATTGCCTGAGTTGCGGGTATAAAGTTTAAAGGCAAGCTCATTTTCTTCATCGATGGCAACAAGATTGATACTAACTGAACCTATATCTACACCCAGATAAAGTTTTTTCATCTACATAACCTCCCTGTAGTCTTTCTCTTTGATCATATCTAAAAATGCTTCCACTCTGGTCAGTACATTCGCATCAGCTGTCTGTTCATCTATAGAAATAGTTAAAACAGGTATCTCATATTTTTCTGATAAATCATCTATCACACTCTGAGATACAAGTTCCGGCAGACAGCCAAAAGGTTTAAGATGAATAATCCCATCAAATCCTTTTTCCTTAAAATTAACCGCATGACCAATATTCCCCTGGGCATGACCGCCTATTTCAATTTCGATAAACTCTTCTCCTTTTTTCTCGATTTCTTCCAAATCTTTGCCGGTAAAGGGAAAAACATTTTCTCTGATCCAGTCTGTCAGATACTGGGAACGTTCAACTTCAAAACCAAAGCGGTTTACCTTTTCTTCGACCTGATTGTTTATTGATTGCTCCAACACAACATAAATTTCGCCAATGATTCCAATTCGATAGCGCTCAGTTTCAGCTGGAATTGAATCTTCAAATTTATTCAGTTTATTTAAATATTTATTTTTAATTTCCTTTATCTCTGCAGTGTTTTTAATCTGATAAAACTCTTCCTGAGCCTGCATCCAGAGCTTATTGATTGGACCCTGATCATTATAGGCTCTTAGAATTTCTATCGTTTTTTCTATTTCATCTAAAGCCTTTGTCAACTCATAAACAGTTTTGATCACTCGACCGACCTGCAGCCAGGAGCTGTCCCCTTTTAATCGTTTAATAACCTCATAAAAGTATTTATAATCATCATGAGGAGAGTCAATAATAATAATCTCCACTTCATGACCTAAATCCTGAAGGATTATTTTGTGCACTTCACCATAATATCCAGCCCGGCAGGGTCCATGACCACCGCTTGTAACCAGGGTATCTACATCTTTTTCCATCAGCTTTAAATAAATACCTGTTATCACTTTAAAAGGAAAACAGGCAAATTCAGGACTGTATTTTACACCCAGATCAATGATTTCTTTATTTGGTTTGGGCGGCATTACCACATCATGACCCAGCAGTTCTAAAAGTTTTTTATATACTATTGTTGGTCCCATATAAGGAAAAGATAATCTCATCTTAGTTATTCTCCTTTTTTAGCCGCAGCAGATCGATAAAAGCTTCAATTCTTGTTATAATATGGCTTTCTCCTGTCTGCTCATCAATTCTTAAAGTCATAAAAGCATTATCATATTCTTTGGCATCAACTTCTAAAATCTGACCCAGCATTGAATCAGGGCCACAACCAAAGGCGGTCAGATGAATAACTCCATCTATCTGATCATTTTTAAAATAATGTTCTGCTGCACCATAAAGTTTGTTTGTAAACTCCCAGAACATCGGTTTTCTCAGTTTAGATAACTCTTTTTCTATAGTTTCTTCTGCCACCATCGAAAATGTGTGAACTCTTACTCCCATTTCCTTCAGCTTATTTATTATATCCATATTAATATACTGATCAAAAACATTGTAGACATAACCAATCACTGTAATATCAATAACTTCCTCATTTCCGGCTGTTCCTATATCTTTTCTCTGACTTTGAGGTAGTTTTTCCCCATTTTCAAATTTAGAAATTACTTTTTCCAATACCTCTATATCTTCTATTTTAACAAAATCATCTATTAAATATCCCTCAAAAAGTAAATTTCTATACCGATACCAGAAATTAGAAGCTTTTTTTAAAGTCTTTTTCATTTCCCTTTTCGGAATTGAAAAGGTTTCTGCCAGTTTTTGATGATTGGAAAATTGGGCTATATTATCACTTTTTGAATCAATCTGATCAGCAATAATTTCCGCTTCCAGATCGGATAAAGAATGTCTAACCATATCGGGCAGCCCCAAAAACTTAGGGCATAAAACTACATCTTTTCGGAGTGAACGAAAGCGCGGCAGAAAAATATAGTCCACATCTTTTTGATCTAAGTTTAAAACGTGTGCGATCATCACTTTTATGGGAACACAAATTTCTGATAAGGACTTTTTTACTCCTTTATCCAGCAGATACCGGGAGGTACTGTCCGAAATAACCGGGTCCAGATTAAGCTCGTCAAAAAGTTTGAGCCAGAAAGGAAAATAATAGTAATATAATAAAGCCCGAGGTATTCCAATTTTTCTTTTTTTCATATCTCAATGCCTCCAAAACTTATCATAAACAATTATCAATTTATAAAATATTTCATATTGGAATAATGAGATAAGGAAGAGAACTGTTCTCTTCCTTATTTATCAAATTACTTTAATTTATGCTTTTTTCTTTGGATCATAACTGGGCTGCACATCAACTTTACGCAGCATATTAGCATTTGTTACAACACTGATTGAACTGGTTGCCATTGCTATTTCTGCAATAACTGGATGCAGTAAACCAAGAACAGCTACTGGAATTGCAACTGTGTTATAGAAAAAGGCCCAGAATAGATTTTGCTTAATCTTTTTAAAAGTTGCCCTTGATAGTTTAATTGCTGTTATTACTGCTGATAAATCACCTCTAACAAGTGTTATGTCAGACGATTCGATTGCTATGTCTGTTCCAGTACCTATTGCAATACCTACATTAGCCTGAGTCAGAGCTGGTGCATCATTAATTCCGTCTCCTACCATAGCAATAGTACCAAATTTATCCTGCAGCTTCATAATCTCATCTACTTTGCCATCAGGTAATACCTCAGCTACAACATGATCAATACCTACTTCATTTGCTATAGCTTCTGCTGTTCTCTGGTTATCTCCTGTTATCATTGCTGATTGAAGTCCTAATTTATGCAACTCTTTTATCGCCTTAATTGAATCTTCTTTTAAAGCATCTGCTACAGCAACTATACCAAGAAGTTTATCTTCTGTAGCTACCAACATTGCAGTTTTTGCTTCTTTTTCAAGCCGGATCATTTCATTTTCTAAGTCACTTGCATCTAGCCCGGCCTCTTCCATTAATCGACGACTACCTACCAGTACTTCTTTTCCATTAATAGTAGCTTTTACACCTTTTCCTGTCACAGAACCAAAGTCCTCAATTTCTTTTACTTCAATACCTCTATCTTTTGCATCATTCACTATAGACACTCCCAGTGGGTGTTCAGATCCTGATTCCACACTGGCTGCATACTTTAATAGTTCGTTTTCACTTGTACCATTAGTAGTAACAAGGTCCGTTACTTCTGGTTTTCCTTTGGTTATTGTCCCTGTCTTGTCGAAAACAATTGTATGAACATCCTTCATTGTCTGAATGGCCTCACCTTTACGAATTAAAACTCCATTTTCTGCTCCAATTCCACTTCCTACCATTAAGGCTGTTGGTGTTGCTAGACCAAGAGCACAGGGGCAAGCAATTACTAGTACTGCTATTGTTGCGAAAAAAGCAAGAGTAATTGTTCCAAGAGTAGGATCTACCCAAGGTAAAAATGACTGAGCCCAGAAGCCAACACTCCTAAAGGTTTCGGGAAATGCCAGCCAAAGAATAAATGTCGCTGTAGCAATAATTAAGACTGTAGGAACAAAGATACTGGTTATTTTATCAGCAAATTCCTGAATAGGAACTTTTGTACCCTGAGCTTCCTCAACCATTTTAATTACCTGAGACAGGAACGTATCTTTACCTACCTTTGTAGCCTTAACTTTAATTAGGCCATTCTGATTGACTGTTGCTCCAATTACTTCATCACCAACAGTTCTTTCAACCGGCATCGACTCTCCAGTTGCCATTGATTCGTCCACTGTTGATTTTCCTTCAACTATCTCACCATCTGTCGGAATTTTCTCCCCAGGTTTTATCAACATTATATCTCCGGGCTGAACCTCGTCAACTGGGACTTCTTTTTCTTCCCCATCAACTATAACAGTTGCAGTTTTAGCCCCTAACTCCAATAGTTTTTTTATCGCCTGTGAAGCTCGACCTTTGGCAGTTTCTTCAATATATCTACCTGTTAAGTGAAAGGCCATAATCATTGCTGCCACACCAGCATAGTTTGCTATTGGCGTAAAGAATACTGCAGGACCTGTGGCAAAGGCAGCCCCCGTTCCGATAGCAATTAATACATCCATATTGGCGCCACCATGGCTAACAGCCCTATATGCAGTCACAAATGTTTTGCGTCCAAAGATAAATAAAGGTGGAAGTGCCAACAACATCATACCTAAATCATATATTGTCTCACTTGGCCAGGCCACTCCTAAAACCATCTCTGGAATCATCCAGATAATTATGGGGATTGTAAATGCCCAGGCTCCCCACATGTTTCTTTTAGCCTTTTTAACTTTCTTTAAATCTTCTGCTTCCTCATCTACATTTTGTTCGTCACCCTCAAATCCTGTGACATCATATCCCGTTTTAGCTACTATTTCCTTAAAATCATTTTTTGATAATACACCTGGATCATATTCAACTGTCCCTTTTTCAGTAGCAATATTTACACTCGCTTCATATACTCCATCTGCTTTATTTAATGCTTTTTCTACTGTTGTTGCACAGCTGGCACAGGTCATACCACCAATTTTAAGTGTTACTTTCCCTCTCTCCTGTTTCACGTCATAACCAGTTCCTTTTACAACCTCAACTAACTTATTCTCGTCGACTTTAGAAGAATCATAATCAACATATGCCTTTTCTGCCGCAAAATTAACCTGTGCCTGGTCGACTCCATCTGTTTTATTTAAAGCTTTCTCTATAGTTTGAGCACAGCTGGAACATGTCATTCCTTCTAATTTCAATGTTGTTTTACTATTCATTTGATTGCACCTCCATATTTTTTATATACCTGTACATGGTATATTGACGTTACTTTAATAACTCATTTCCTCAAATATATTTATTATTTCTTATTATCTGAGTAATAACAGGTTCAAAATTTTTGTTATTTTTAAATTTTGTATCTATCAATCTAATTATTATAAATGAAAATCCTAAAAATAATATTGAACCTAATATACCAAAAACTTCTCCAGTTAAAATATTAGTTTTAGCTGCCACCCAATCACCTAAAAAATAGCCAGCAATCATATTAATAATTGGTATAATATATATAATTAGTGAGGCAAATACAAGATTTTTCTTTTCCATTTCAAGTCTTACTTGTTCCCCTTTAACAGCTCCAATTTCATTTTCAACTTCCATGATTATTTGATCCTGATCATGAGTATCCTGCTCAGATAACGGACATTTTTTATCACATTTACTACAGGCAGAATGACGAGTAATCAGAACTCTGGCTATTTGCCCTTTATTTTCAACTACTTTACCCTGTTCTTCCATTTATCTCACCCTACCTTTGAAAAGTTTTTGCTTTAATAAATAAAAATCAAAAATTAATTTATTTTAGAAACTAAAAGTATTAAAATTTGTTATTATATTAATCAGCAAATTTTGCTAAAACACCCATCAATTCATCTATAACTATCTGGTTATCTTCTTCATTTTCACACTTTATCACCTTTTGAACACAACCATGAGTGTGATTATCTAAAACATTAAGTCCCACCTTTTTTAAGGCACCTCTAACAGCTACAACCTGTGTTAAAACATCAACACAATATTTATCTTCTTCTATCATCCTCTGTAAACCCCTAACCTGACCTTCTATTCTACGCAACCTGACAATTAAATTTTTTTTTTTCCTCCTGGCAAAGTGAACTCAATTATTTTTCCTCCCTTTTGTTTAGATATCTTAACTATTATTTAGGGTTCTATCAAAAGCTATCATGGTTAATGGTTTAATAATATATTTATAAAATAATTAATAATTTGTATGAATTCGGATATATCACTTCTATCTTTATTTGTACAGAAATGATATATCCGATTTAGTCTATTGCATTGATAACTAAAATTTAAATGTTTAGATTAATTTAGAAACTTCTCGGGATCTTCAGCGAATTTATTTTTGCATCCTTCAGCACAAAAATAATATGTTTTTCCTTTATATTCATATGATGCAGCTGCCTGATCAGGTTCGATATCCATTCCACATACAGGATCTTTAGCCATAATATTCACCTCCTTTTGATGGTACCCTATACCCCTATTAGGTATCTCTTAGTTAAAATATATCATACCCGTGTATTTTTGTCAACTTTTTTTACAAATTGATTTTAACTTTCAATTAACATCATTAAATAAAAAGTGATTAAAAACTTGTTTCCATAGAGATTATTAGTTGATCATTAAGCATTTTAAATTCTCCCTTTTCTTTCCCTAGTGAAATAATTGAACTTATTTTTAAATCGGTAACAGAATTTAAAGATCTGCTATAAACAGGTATCATTACTGCACTATTATCTTTTAATTTAAATAAAGTAGTCATCTCTATCTTACTATTAATAACCCCATAAGAAGCACGTCCCATAACATATTGACCTGCTTTAACATCCTTATCTTTTATATTTCCTCGATAATAAGGGTTAAATATTGATCTGTTTTCATAGTAAATATACTGCCCTTCAATATAAACTCCATTATCAAAAGTATAATCACTACCTAATACCGCCTGCAGATATGACTTATTCATTGTAGTAAGCAGGGGTGTTTGAGCAGGGCCGGCCTTGTTAAGATTCGATCTATCAGGATTTACATAAGCTAACTCACTCCAGATACCCATAGAGTTAATTGTACCCGCAATTGCTACACCAAATTTATCCACCTGCCGGTATGAACCCTTTATTGTAGTTAAGTCTGGCTGATTATTGTTATCTAAATTAACACTTATCTTAGCAGGAAGATCCTCCCACCCATGAAAATAACTTAACTTCAGATCATATGATGCTATTCTGCTCCCTACTTTTAGTGCGTATTCCATATTTTTAAGCTTATTTTCTGGAGATTTAATATCTAGATTAGACATCAAATTAGCTTCTTCACCTAAGTAAGAGCTCATCTCTGACAAATTCTGTGGCAAGAAATCAAATATTAGCACACCAGTTATATCCAGGTTTTCACCGAAATAGTTTGCCCGGGCAGCTAATACTGGTTCTCCGGTTAAGTTACCTTCTGTAAAGGAACTAATATCAATAGGGTTTATATTATTAGTAGGATTAATTCCATCGGCAGTTCCCCAGTTTACTATCTGTTTTCCAATTGTAAGATCAGTTGTGGAAAAGTAAAGGGCCAAAAGAGCTTCATCCAGATTAAACTCTCCTTCATTTTCTAAGTTATCATATATACCCTTAAATGATAGGTAGAGATCACCATCATAACCCAGCCCCTTTATAAACTCTAATTTATATTCACTATTAGCTTGAACTAATTCTTTACCATCAAAATTAAAGTTTAAACCCTGTTTTAATTCACCTGTTATATTTAAATTATCGGCTAATGCTGTAGAACTAAGCAACAAACTAATAATCACAACTATAATAATAAAGCATATTTTAGTTTTCATTATATCCACCTCATATTATTTAATATAAGCCTTCTTAAATATTAATAAATAACAATCTAAATTTAGCGAAATCTTTTAAGATTACGAATGGTAAAAATATTATCATCTAAACCCTGGTCATATTTAACTTCCAGTATTTCCAATATAGTCTGATGTTTGCTTTCTAAATCTTTTACGACCATCTTTTTAAGGACCCAGTATTCTCCCAGTTTTTCTCTAACTGGTATTGAAATTTTTTTAACTGCTTTTTCACTTTTATAAAATTTAGTCTCGATAGGCAAATAACTATTTTTATCTACCTTCATTTCTGCTTTGTTGTAACTAATATCAGTATCAGGTTTGGGCTTAATCAACAATTGATATGTGTCTTTATTATCTTCCATATTTATTACAGTATATTTATCAGTATAGTTCATTTGAGCCATATCCTCATATGAAAGATCTGTTCCCATGAAACTTTGATTTTTAGCGCTTGAGGCTATTCTTCTTTCACGTCGGAAAGCAGGCATATATAAATATATTATATCTTCCTGCTCCTCCTCAGAAAGAAGAAGAACACCTACTCCTCTAATATCAGCAGGTTCCAAAAAACGCATCATCATTTTTCCACTACCCTTCTGATATAATTCTAATTTGCGGACTTCCCTATTACCTTCACTATCAATCAAGGTCATTTCTTCTGTAGCCTGCATATCTTCTCCTGCCTTCATTGCATCTTCGACACGAGTCAGAACCTCATTCCCACTAATAGCACCAACACTTGCTACCTTAATAAAACTGACCATAACTAACACCAGTAAAAATGATCCAATAATTATTGATTTTTTCATTATTTAAAAACCTCCTTCTATAAATTTTGGTTTAACCATCATTATTAAAACTGGCAGAACTGTCAAAGTGAAGAATGAACTTACAACTAATGCTAAACCTAATAATCCTCCGAATAAACTTAAGTGTTGACCTGCTGCCAGAATTAAAACTTCAAATCCCAGGCCTACAGAAAGGGCATTAATTATAATGGCAACACCGGTAGTCTGTAGCGTTTTTGTCAGGGCATTTAATTGGTCACTATCATTTTTAAATTCCAGTTTAAATCTGGAAACAAAGTGAATTGTATAGTCTATACCAAGACCGATTACTATACTGGCAATCAAAGCCGTAAAGGAGTCCAGTCCGATACCAAAATAACCAATAATAGAGAAATTAGTTATAATAGTAAGAATTGTTGGAACCACACCAATCAGACCTATCTTTACCGATTTAAAAATCAGCATCAGTATTATAATTACTATCAGAAGTGTTATACCCACACTCTTGATCTGAGTTGGAGTTAACTCCCGCTCCATCTGATTTAAAACTGGAACCATCCCGGTTAGACTAACACTTATCTTACTTTCATTTATCTTACCAGCAGCAAGCACTTCCTCACTTCTTGAAAATTCTTCATTACTTACGGCAACTAACTCATCCTGACTTAACCAGAGAGATCCCATCATTTTCTTACTTAAATTCTGGCCAGATTTAATGGTTAATTTATTTGTCAACTCCTGATAAAGGAGTTTAACTCTAATACTTTTGACCCTGTCTTTTAATCGATAATACAATGAATCAGCAAGCCACTCTATATCTTCTGGATAATCAGTTTTAAGTTGAGATTTTAATATATCAGCGATTTCTCCAACTGTTGGTATATTTGCTATAGTCATATCATCCATACCAGCAAATTTATTTATAATTGAACCTGCAGCCTGTTCTGCCAATACAGAGTCAATAACAATAATCTCAGAATAGTCACTTAAAAGGTATGAACTTACTGTATCTTCTAATTCATTTCTGTAAGGTTCAATTGAGAAAGTATTATTAGTATTAAAAAGGTTATCTAAGACTACTGTTTTAATCTGTTCAGCTGATAAGGAATCAGGTATATTATTCTGTAATTGAATATTGATTCTTTCTGCCAGCTGTTTAAATTGTAACTTTTCAACAGTTTGTATTCCTTTATTACTCAGTAGGCTTTTATCAATTAGAACCGTCTCACTTGATTGATTATCAATGTAATCTTCAATTGATTCTGCTGCTGAGCGCATATCAGCGGTAGCCATGGTCTTTACTCTTCCCTGAATTAAGGCTTCATCTTGATCAGGATGAACAAATTGTTTCATCATTTTTTCACCCTGGATAAGAAACCATAAATTAGCAACCCCCTGAGAGGTCTCAGGTATTTTATATCTTCCATTCATTACATAATTCATTTCACTTATAATAGTAGCAACAGAACTTGTATTTTCAACAAGATCCTGACTATTAGCATAAGTTTCTATTGCCCTCATTTGTTTTAAAACAGCAGGATCTTTAATACTTCCCTTGACACTTATTTGTAAGGGTAAAGAACCACCAAATCTATCCCGCAAAATCATCTCTGCCTGATATGCTTTGCTGCCTCTGGCCAGACATAGACTCCAATCAACATTTGTTACTATCATCGGTATTCCCATTACAGCAATTATCACAAATACTATAGTAGCCAGTATTACTCCACGCTGATGCTTATAAATTAGTCTGGCCAATCCAGACATCAGCTTACTATTTCCTGTTTTTTTACTATTGTTCTTATCCTGACTTTCTTTTAAAAATAAAGCGAGCGGAGGTAGAAAGAAAAGGGTGATTACTAAAGCCAGAAAAACACCCACAGAGGTAGCCAGACCAAAGTTTTTAATGATATTAAAATCAGAAATCATCAAAGAAGAAAATCCAACCATGGTTGTGATCGAGGTAAAGATTATCGGTACTGCCATTTCATTTAAAGTCTCCCGAATAGCTTCTTCAGTAGTTATCCCCTGAGCAGTAGCTTCAAAATATCTTCTCATAAAGTGAATACCGTCCGCACTACCCATGGCAATCAGGATAACAGGCACAATGCCAGTTAATATATCAAGAGGTATATCCAGGAGAGCTAATATTCCGATTACCCAAATAGCACTGATTAAGACAACTATTAAAGGAAATACTATTCCACTTATTCTCCTAAAACCAAGGTAAAGGATACCTAGTAAAAATAATAGCATTAAAGGAACAAGAAAAATCAGGTTATTGATAATCCCCCGAGACATGGAGTACATTACAAAAGGCATGCCCCCAAAATAAAATTTGTCTGTATTTCCATTTATCTCTTCAGTTATTTCTATTACTCTGGCTGCAGCCTTCATATGATCTACATCTGCTTTAAAATTAAGTAACATCAGAGTGGAATCACCTGTCTCATCAAGTAGAATTCCCCTGTACATTTCTTTGCTTAATATGTTCTCTTTTAGTTTTTCTAAAGTGGTCTCTTCTTCAGGAATCCCTTTATCAAGCAATTTTCCGGCAGTAATCATTCCATCTTCTTTCTTAAAATCTGGTACATTGGTAAGACTGATTACACTATCTAATTCATCCATATTCTCTAACTCTTTTGTCAAATTACCAATTACTTGTAAATTTGACGAAGTAAATAATTTATCTTCTTCATCAGGTTTAAAAATGAGCATTCCAATGTAATTTGAGTTGAAAACATCTCCTACCCTTTTAAATTCTTGTACCATCGGGTCATCATTAGAAAGATAAGTAGAGAAGTCAGTATTAAGTTTAATACCAACTGCATAATAGCCAAAAATTAAAGTTAAAATAACTATTATACTTATTAAAAAGTATTTTTTTCTAATAATAAAATCTACAAATTTATTCATTGTTATCTCCATTCTTTTTACTTTTTGATTAAAAATTTATTACCCACTACCCCTATTAGGTATATTTAAGAGTAAAAATTTTTATTTTAATTCTTTTTTACTACAAATTTCTAAAATTATATACACTTTAATTATTTCACTTATGGTAGATAATTAAGTGGACTAACTGTTTCACCATTTACATATATTCTAAAATCAAGATGTGGTCCTGTACTTTCACCTGTACTCCCAGATAAAGCTATTTTATCTCCTTTTTTTACAGCAGATCCTGATTTCACTAATAATTGAGAATTATGTCCGTATAATGTTCTAACTCTTTTCCCATGATCAATTACAATAGTATAACCAAATCCCTTTATCCAACCGCTCTGTATTACTTTACCATCAGCTGCTACTCTAATCTGAGTACCAGTGGGAACTGCTATATCTATTCCACCGTGAAATTGTCTCTTACCAGTTATTGGATGAATCCGATTGCCATATGGTGAAGACATCCTGCCCTTTACCGGCCAGATTAATGAACTATTATTTAATGCAAATACACGATCCGATTCTTTACTTAAATGTGGTACAGTTAATGTCTGTCCGACACGAATTTGATTATCACTTAAATTATTAGCTCTTTTTATAGCCTGAACACTGCTGCCATATTTTTTAGCCAGAATAGATAAAGCATCCCCTGCCTGAATTTGATGGTCAATTTTTTTATATACATTTTCTATGCGGCCACCACCCATACCCGATTTAGGTATCAAAATAGTCCTGCCTGCAACAATTTTGTTTGAGCTTAATTGATTTTTTTCTCTAATAATAGCTGCAGTAGAATTAAATTTTATAGCTAATTCAGATAATGAATCTCCTTTTTTTACCACATATGTAATATCTTTAGTTCTTTCAATCAAAAAGTTTAATGTCTTCTCACCAACAATTCCGTCAGCTGTCAAACCATTACTTCTTTGAAAGTCCTTAATGATCTCTTTTGTACGATAACCATAAATACCATCAATTGAAACCTCATATCCCAGATTATTCAGCATCTGCTGAACCTCTTTAACCTGAGTACTTGTATCACCTAATTCTATACTGGCAAAACTACTCATTGAAAAAGAAAGTATGATTATAATAAATATAAGTGCAATATTAATTTTTTTATTCACTTGAAACCTCCATTATATAGTTAATTAATTATTTTTTCTCTCTAAAATGTGACATGCTCAAATATATTTATTAAACTTTTAAAAAAATCTAAAACTGTTAGGTAGGATTAATTTATTTAAGTTAGAATAAAAAGTTCTGTAGCTTAGCTCACCACTAATAGATTTAATTATGGATTCAATAATTGAACTATCTTTTTCCATTATATTAAAGATTGGTTTTGGAAATTTATAAAATAGATAAGCTAATTTACTGGCTATCTTAAGCTCAGGCGCTATCTCTTTTTCTATTATTTTTTGATATTCTTTTAATTCAACTTTTCCCTTTAATAAACCATTAATAACTACAGCAGCTATAATACCACTTCTAAGGGCATAGTAAATGCCTTCCCCAGTTAATGGATCAACCAACCCAGCAGCATCACCTACTAGAAGGCATTTTTTATTACAAATTTGATTGATTTTTCCACCGATAGGAATTAAATATCCTCTGGGTTGGTAGTTGTATCTATAATTGTCAAGTTCCTGTTCTATAACAAAATCATTAAATCTTTTTCGATAATTAATCTTTTTCTTAGCAACCTGCCCAATACCAATTGAAACCCTATCCTTTTTAGGAAAAACCCACCCATATCCATCTGAAATTATATCAAGGTCTATCAATATTTTGTTATCTCTTTCTAAATCAGTGTCAGATATAGATATATCACCTACATATGCCACTGATTTTTTCTGCTGTTGATTAAGTTCCATACTTTTTGCTACTTTACTTAAAACTCCATCTGCTCCTACTACTACTTTACTGAAATAGCTACCACTTGATGTAATTACTATAACTCCCTTTTCAACTTCCATTATTTTCTGTACTTTTTCATTTTCATACAAAATGGCTCCATTTTTACAGGCCATCATTGTTAATCGATAATCAAACTCCCTCCGAGTTACAAGATTAATAAAATGTGCCTCTTCGCTATTTAGTGTGGGTTTTTATTGTTCTTTTATTTAATATAGCTGAATTAATTCATTTTCATATCCAATTATGGTATACTTTACCTATACTATAACAGGAGATGATTTTAGTGTATAAA
>Ga0208430_10078_pt1 | contig 27298 bp, 24 predicted proteins | sample Wag42014_10_12_FD_187329 | JGI IMG/M metagenome (GOLD analysis project Ga0208430, IMG submission 187329) | Deep subsurface shale carbon reservoir microbial communities from Ohio, USA - Utica-2 Time Series 2014_10_12 (SPAdes) (version 2) ...
GGATCCCCTGTTTTCTGAAAAAGACTACTGTAACCCGAATCCTGCTTGGGGTAATGTGTTATGGTCTGAAAATCCTCCTCAGAGTCAAATACTGTTTAAATAACAGGGGGTGAAACTAAACACGCCCCGGTCAGAGATGAAGTCATATTCTCAACATCAACCCATACCCAGCATGGTATGGGGTAGGGTTCCAAGGTTTTAACTATCTGTCTGCGGCTCGGGTTTGCGGTGTAAGGTTATTACCCAATTTTTATTTTGTAGGCGGATTCTGTCAGGACAAGAGGGTTCTTCAAGGCTGAAACAAGGAGTAATTTCAGCTCTTATATATTCTTTCTCTTGGTGTATATCCCGACAGTATCCCCGTCTCTGGCAAAAGATTTATAAACGGAACTCTGCAATTTTGACCGATGCCCATGAGGGGGGAGGGTTTTATCCTTCGCCGTGCATTTTGCCCATGATTCCCTGGGCTATTCTGCTGATCTAGCTTATTCTACAAATTCCAGGAGGTTTTTGGTATGATAAAGGAGCCAGAGATGAGGGAGTATAATCCACAAGTCTTAGAGGAAAAAATAGAAGCATTCTGGAAAGAAAATGACGTCTACAACAAGGTGAAAAAAGCAAGAGAAAACGGACCGGACTACTATTTTCTTGATGGACCACCATATGTGAGTGGCGCTATACACCTGGGTACTGCATGGAACAAAATAATCAAGGATATGGTGATAAGATTCAGAACCATGCAGGGCTACAACGTTAGAAGGCAACCAGGCTTTGACATGCATGGCTTGCCAATAGAGGTTAAAGTTGAGCAGGCCCTTGGATTGAAATACAAGAAGGACATAGAAGAGAAGGTTGGCGTTGAAAACTTCATAAAGAAGTGTAGGGAGTTCGCTCTGACCAATCTTAAAATCATGACAGAGCAGTTTAAAATGCTTGGAGTTTGGATGGACTGGGATAACCCATATATGACAATCAAGAACGAGTATATAGAATCAGCTTGGTTTACTTTAAAGAGAGCATGGGAGAAGGGACTTTTAGAGAAGGATCAGAGGGTTCTCCACTGGTGTCCCAGATGTGAGACTGCTTTGGCTGAACACGAAGTCAGGGGAGAATACAAAATAAGGGAAGACCCAAGCATATACGTGAAGTTCCCGATAGAAGGAAAAGAAAATGAGTACCTCCTTATCTGGACAACAACGCCGTGGACTTTACCGGCTAACTTGGCCGTTACAGTTCACCCCGAATATGAGTATGCAAAAGTGAGGGTATCCTTCGATGGAAAGGAAGAGTACTGGATAGTAGCGAAGGCATTAGTTGAAAGAGTTCTCCATGAAGCCGGTGTCAAGGGAGAAATCGTGGAAGAATTCAAGGGCGAAGAACTTGAGGGCTTAAGGTATGTGCATCCGTTTCTGGAGGAGTACCCGAGACAGAAGGAGTTTAGAGAAAAATACGAATGGGCTCACCGCGTAATATTGGGAGAGCATGTAACTCTCGAAGACGGTACTGGCTTAGTCCACACCGCTCCAGGACACGGTGAAGAAGACTTTGAGGTAGGAAAGCAGTACGGTTTGCCAATCTACTCACCTCTCGACGATGAAGGAAGGTACGTCGAAGGAAAGTGGGAAGGCAAGTTCGTTAAAGATGCTGATCCGGAGATAATAGGGTATCTCAAAGAAAAGGGTCTCCTTGTGAAGGCTGGCACAATAGAGCACAAGTATCCACACTGCTGGCGCTGTAAGACTCCGCTGATATTTAGGGCTACAGATCAGTGGTTCCTAAAGATTAGCAAGGTTAAAGACAAAATAATAGAAGAAAACGACAAGAACGTCACCTGGTATCCAGATTGGGTAAAGATAAGGTACGACAACGGAGTCATGAACAGCGGAGACTGGTGCATCTCAAGGCAAAGGTACTGGGGAATACCCCTCCCAATCTGGGTATGTGAAGAATGCGGTAACATCCACGTAGTAGGGTCTTTTGATGAGCTCAAAGAGATGAGCAAGGAGCCAATAGAGAAGGACTTTCACGAAGTAGACCTCCACAAACCGTGGGTTGATACGGTAATCCTCAAGTGCCCCAAGTGTGGAGGAGACATGAAGAGGGTCAAAGACGTCCTCGATGTTTGGTTCGACAGTGGAATAGCGAGCTGGGCTTCTCTTGACTATCCGAGAAGGAAAGACCTCTTCGAAAGGCTTTGGCCAGCAGATTTCATAGTTGAGGGAGAAGACCAGGTTACAAAGTGGTTCTACTCCCAGCAGGCGGCAAGCGTTGTTGCATTTGACACCGTTCCGTACAAGAAGGTTGCAATGCACGGCTACGTTCTGGACGAAAAGGGAGATAAAATGAGCAAGAGCCTTGGTAACATAATAAGGCCGGAGGAAGTTGTCCAGAAGGAAGGAAGAGACCCATTCAGATTCTACATGCTCTGGGCAACAACTCCATGGGAAAACCTGAGGTTCAGCTGGAAGGGGCTTGCGCAGGTTAAGAGAATGCTCAACATCCTCTGGAACGTTTATATCCTGGCTTCGACCTACATGAGCCTGGACAACTTCGACCCCACAAAAGTCAACCCAGAGGAGCTTCCGTTTAGAGAGGAGGACCGGTGGATACTTTCGAGAGTAAACACCCTCATAAGCGCTGTTGAAGATGGAATAGAGACATTCTACCTCACAAGGGCAACGAGAGCAATAGAGTACTTTGTAACAGAAGACCTGAGCAGGTGGTACGTGAGGCTCATAAGAAAGAGGCTCTGGATTGAGAAAGATGACCCTGACAAGCTTGCCGCTTACTGGACGCTGTGGAAGGTATTTGACGTTCTGCTCAGACTAATGGCACCAGTTACACCTTACATCACCGAGGAAATTTACCAGAACCTCATAAGACCGTTCAGCGGAAAGGAGAGTGTTCACCTCGAAGACTGGCCCAAGAAAGACGAGAGATGGGTAGATGAAGAGCTTGAAAAGGAAATGGAGATAGTCAGAAAAATAGTGGAAGCTGGCTCTGCGGCGAGACAGAAGGCAAAGATAAAACTCCGCTATCCTGTGAGGCAGATACTCATAGAGACCGAGGACGAAACAACAAAGAAAGCCGTTGAAAGGCTTAACTACCTCCTCAAAGACCAGCTCAATGCTAAAGAAGTCAAGGTAGCCAAGGTTGAGAGAGAAATAAGAGTAAAGCCCAACTTCGCCAAACTCGGGCCTCACTTCAAGGGAGATGCAAAGTTAATTGCAAAGTGGATTGAGGAGCAGGACGACAGGGAGCTCTATGAAAAGCTTATGCAAGGAAAGCTGAAAGTGGAAATAGAAGGCAAGGAGTTTACAATCGAAAGAGAGCACATTATCGTTGAGGAAGAACTCCCAGACTTCCTCGTTGGAGAAGAATTCGATCACGGCAAGGTCTTTGTTGACAAGACACTCACAAGGGAGCTTATGATGGAAGGACTTGCGAGGGAATTCGTGAGAAGAATACAGGAGATGAGAAAGCAGCTCGACTTAGACGTCAATGACAGAATAATGGTGTACATTGAAACAACTGACGAAAACAAAGGGCTCTTGCAGGAGATGCTTGACTACATAAAGGGAGAAACAAGGGCAGTTGAGGTTAGGTTCGAGGAAGCAAAGGGATACGTTGTCGAGTGGCCGGAAGTTGAGGCAAAGATAGGAATTGAAAAGGTTGAGAGCTGAGCTTTTCTCCTTTTTTCTGATTTCTAATTTTAGCACCTTTTTAACAGACGAGATATCACGGCAGCGGAATCCTCTCGACCTCTATCCTATCCCACGTCGGATACTCCTCGACTATGTAGAACTTTACATCTCCCTCTATAGCATCGGCGAGCTCTTCCGCGACCTCTATGGGCATTTCAATCCTTCCCTTTTCCATGTTTATGTAGAGCCACTCTTCCGGAACTCCCGCTTCCTCTACAAGCAAGGTATAGAGCTCCATTAAGTCATCATACACCGCAATCCCGAACCTTAAGGTTCCCTCTTCAGTGATTTCCATATAGGGTTTGGCAACATTCTTTGCCATCCTCTTGAGTCTGTTTCTCAGCTGAACAGCGTCCTTAAGCTTGGCTGTGCATAGGTGGTAGTTCAGGGAGGTGTTTTCTTCTCCCCATTTAAGTAGTTTCAGCCCCAGTTCGAGGCTTCCCGCTATCGCTGAACTTTCGTTGCTAACGGTTCTAAGTCCTCTTGAGAGGAGTGCATCCAGATTGGTTTCACTGAACTCAAGCTCGTTTATGTTGAGGAACTTTGCTCCGTGGGAATCTAAGAACTCGGCGAACCGCTTAATCCTTTCTTCCTGCCCAGGAACGCTCGGCACTTCTCCACCGACATCCCAATCAAAATCAAAAGCATTCTTTATGTTCTCAAGCTCTTTCTGGAGAAGCTTTGAGTTGGGATTAAAAATATCCGGATGGAAGCGTATTTCATCCAGACCTGCAGAATAAAGCTTTTCAAGGTTTTCTTTCGTGGCCAGCGCTCCGGTAGTGTAAAGGTGGATGTGAAACTTTTCACCAAAGTTCTCTTTTAGAGCTTTTATGTACTCTACAGTTCTATCTATTCTTGAAAGCGGATCCCCCCCGGTAACCCCAGCGCCTAAGGCGACTTGAATTTTAGCCTCTTCTATTATATCATCTATGCTTTTTACTGGTCGCTCGTTTGCATAGCTGACGTCTTCTCTTCTCCAAGGGCTGAGGGGGCAGTAGAAACAATCTCTGGGGCAAACCCCAGTCGTAAAGAGTACCAGCTTCGCCCCCTGAACGCACAGCTGGCATCCCTTTGGGAGTTCTCCAACCACATATGAGTAGTATTTGGTTTTTCTCATGGTTCGTCCCTATGATGAATTCTTTAAAACCTTTGCTACGCAACGTCGACCTGCTCGTGCGTTGGCAATCCCTTTTTGTGTTTTAAGAGCAGCTCATAAAAGAATTCCTTCATTTCAGGGCTCATATTATCGTCTAAAAGCAAATCTGCTTTCCCGGTATAGCTCTTCTCGGCCTCTTTGACAAGGGCATGAAGGGCAGGCAAGAGGTGGTTTATCAATGCCCTTACGATTTCTGGATATGCATCTTCGTCAAGTATTTCGTCGCTCTCTAAGCCGATATAAATCACATATCCCTTCATCTGGACTGCCAGCACAAATTCATTGTCCGTGATCTCGATAAAAGAGAAATTATAACCCTTTGAGTTTGTCTTTGCTATCATAACCCCTTTTACAGAGAACGTAACCACTTCATCGTCAACCTCGAAGAGCAAGTCCTTTGCGAGTTCTCTCTGGGCTATTGCGTAGAGGTTTATCATTCTACCACCTCCACAATCTCACCGTTTCCGGGCGGTAGGATTTGCATTAAGTCGTCAAGCTCCACTTTGTATCCCCACTTCTCGAAAATTTTAGCTATTTTTTTGGCAAGTTCGCTCTTTTTTGTTCTTCCCGGGCGGATGACGATATACTTATCCGCATGAGCCTTAACGGCATCAACGGGCCCGCACATGGGGAGTCTCTCTCCTTCGTACTCTACTACACCGATGGCGAGCTTCACAGGTAGCCCGTGCATCCAGTTCCTCTTTCCATAAACCATGAAGGCTCCTTTGCCCAGGTATTCTCCGCTTGGAGCTTTTTTTGTAACTTGGCTTGGGTCTGCCCAGTAGGCGTCTCCCGAATATATCCCGTCTTTCCATGCCCTTGACATTGAAACTGCGAACTGGCAGGCTTCAAATATCGTTTTCTCACCGGCCTTCTTGCCATCTTTTATTACCACGTGTGGGGCCCCGTAGATGTCAGCATGGCAGTAGAGGTCGTTCTCACTCATATGCTTCTTTACGACTATTTCGTTCGTTGTGGCATCTTTTCCTCCTATCACCAAAAAGCCCTCACTGCTTATGAACCACCTGAACTTTTCGAACCACTTCTTCTTTCTTTTTTCAAGCTTTTTCACATTAAGCTCTTTCTTCTCTTCCTCTTCTATGAGCTTCTCTATCTCCTCTATTTTCCTCAGGGTGTCTTCATGAGCTTTTCTGGCCCCTTCAAGTTTATGCTTGGCTTTTTTGGCCTTTTCATAGTATATCTCGGCATTTTCCCCTATGCTCTTGTCGAGATAAAGCCTCACCTTTTTACCTTCCAGTTCTATTGTCACGGCCTTTTCTTTTGGATCTACGCTTTTTATCATCTGGGCAACTTTATTGCCTGATTTTTTACCTTCTTCTATTCTCTTTTTAAACTCCTCCCATCCAAGCTTTTCAACTGCCTTTGAAAGTTCCTTTAGGAGATTTTCCACAAAAGTGAAGTTAGCGTATATTAAGTCACCAATTTCCTGATTTTCCTGCATTTCTTTTTCAAAACCTTTTATCATTTCTTCCTGTTTTCTGAGGGTAACTTCTAGGGATCTCTTCTTGTCTTGAAGCTTCTTGGTTCTCTCAAGCTTCGCGCTCTCGATAAGAACTCTTCCAAAGTACTCATCCAAAGCCTCGCTAAAAGTCTCGAAGAATTTTTTCTCATAGCCTTCATACCACTTGAGCTCAATCGGAAGAACATCTATGGGTGCGGAGTCTTTATACACTATGTTCGGATTCTTTGGAGAATTAAAAACTTCTTTCATTTTGTCAAAGACCACCCTGAGCTCGTCTTCACTCAGTTCACTGGCTTTTTTAGTTTTTTCCACCCCAGCCCTTAAAAGAATCTCCTCCGCGTATAGCCCTCCCATATTGAGGTTTCTCGCCAGAGCCCTGACTATCTCAACTTCTTGAGATGATATGAGTTCCTTAAACTTCTCCCAGGAAATATCAATGGGATTTTCTCTCGCGGGGGGAAGCTTGTACTCGTGTTTTGGCTTTATCACCCTGTCCTTAAACTCTTCGTACCTTAGGGCGGAGACTATAACGTTGTCTTTATCAACGAGGATGATATTACCTCTTTTAAAGAGCTCGGCTATTAGTGTGTATTCCCCTATCTTGAGCTTTACTATTCTGTCGAAATCGTGCTGTTCTATCTTTTCGAGCCTTGAGCCGCTCAGGTATTTTCTGAGAAGCATTGTGAACGAAGAGGGCTGTTGTGGGGCTTCTTTTATGTAGGTTGTTAGGTGAATCCTCCTTCCCGCTTCAATAATAAGGTCTTTTCTTCCTTCTCCCGCCACGCGGAGTTTTATCCTAATCTGCTCTCCATCGTGATATATCTTGTCAATCAAAGCTCCCTCCAAGGACTTCAGTTCCTCCACTATGTACTTGATGTCGACACTGCTCATTTCCTGCTTCATACTTCCCACCTATGAGAAGGTTGTTTTAAATGCCTTTTAAAGTATGGTGTTGATTGCTCTCTTTTATTAGAGACATCTCGCTCTGACCTCCTCCCCGCCCTGAAGGGCGAGGCTTGAGAAAAAGAAAAAGGTCATGAACCATTGTTAAAACCACAAAAGGGATTTCTATTCCGAAATTGTTAAATACTCAAAAGTTAGTAAATTTCAAAAGAATTACAGCATAGAGGTGGTATTTTATGGTCAGAGGATATTTTACGTTTGTGTTACACACTCATATCCCCTATGTGAGAAAACATGGCAGATGGCCTTTTGGTGAAGAGTGGGTCTTTGAAGCCATCTCCGAGACGTATCTGCCTCTTCTGATGGAGTTCGAGAGGCTTAAGAGGAAGAGAGTAAAGTTTCAGCTGGTAATTGGTGTTACGCCAATACTGGCCGAGCAGCTTTCGGATGAGCACATAAAGAAGGGATTTGAGGAGTACATGGAAAGAAAGCTCAATGCCATGCGCGAGGACTTGAAGAAATACGAAGATGAAAAGCTCAAGCATGCAATCTCCTATATGCTCGATTACTTTACCAAAGTTTATGAGTACTGGAGGAAAATAAACGGGGACATACTTGGGGTTCTCAAGAAGCTCCAGGATGAAGGCTACGTGGAGATAATAACATCTGGAGCAACTCACGGCTATCTGCCCCTCTTGGAGAGAGATGAAGCCATTGAAGGACAAATTGCCAATGGAGTTCTCACTTACGAGAAGCATTTTGGAAGGAAGCCAAGAGGAATATGGCTCCCAGAATGTGCTTACAGACCAGAGGGATTATGGCAAAGTCCGAGCAGTGGAGAAATTGTATGGCGAAAGGGGATTGAAAAGTTCTTGGAGAAATATGGGCTGAAGTTTTTCTTTGTTGAGAGCCACTTAATAGACGAGGGTCCCGCGAGCTTTGGTTATGGAAAAATTCTCCCTGCAAAGACTAAGAAGTCCACGCTAAGACCTTATTTCATAAAGGGAACGGACATAGCTGTGTTCGCGAGGAACAGGGAGACTGGGCTTCAGGTCTGGAGTGCCGACATAGGCTATCCTGGGGATTTCTGGTACAGGGAATTCCACAAAAAAGCAGAGAAGAGCGGAGGGCAGTACTGGAGAGTTACGTCCAAAGAAGTTGGCCTTGGAGGAAAAGAACCCTATGTCCCGGAAAAAGCCTTGGAGAGAGTTGAAGAACATGCAAGACACTTTGTAAGCTTAGTTAACTCTCTCTTGGAAGAATATAAGAGGGAATACGGAGAAAAAGGCATAGTGGTTGCGCCTTACGATACAGAACTCTTTGGCCACTGGTGGTTTGAAGGGGTTAAGTGGCTTGGAAGGGTACTGGAGCTCATGGAAGAAGCGGGAATAGAAACCACGACGATATCAAGGTTCCTGGAGAACTACCGGGGGGAGAGGTATGAAATAGAACTCCCCGAGGGTTCTTGGGGAATGTATGGGACTCATTACACATGGTGGAATCCAGAAGTGGAGTGGATGTGGGAGCATATACATCTTGCAGAGAGAAGGATGGTTGCTCTTGCAAGCAAATATCTCCATGAAGACGAATTCGGAGATAGAGTTTTTGAGCAGCTTGGAAGGGAACTTTTGCTTATTGAGAGCAGTGATTGGCCCTTCCTCATCACAACGGGTCAGGCGAAGGAATACGGAAAGAAGCGCCTTTTGGAGCATGCAAACTACTTCCACCGTCTGGCAAATGCTCTGGAGGAGTACTTCAAGAGCGGCAAATTTAAAGAAAAAGAGTTCTTGGAAGATATTGAGGAAATTGACAATCCATTTCACCCAATAAACATCGAGGTTTACGTGAGTGAAGAGCCTCCGAATGTTCCCGATTACATTGAACCGCCGGAAATTCCCTTAGAGGAAGAGGAGAAAGGGGAAAGCATAAGCGTTGCAAGTGCTCAGAACTTGGAGGAAAGGTGGGAGAGCAGTAAAGCCAAACGTCAGCTTGAACTTGAAGAGATAACAAAGGAAGAAAAAGAATTCGAGAAAAAGCTTCTGGCTATAAAGGGTATAGGCCCAAAGACCGTTGAAAAGCTAAAGAAAGCTGGGATTAGAAGCATTGAAGACCTTAAAAATGCCGATTTAGTGAAACTGGCAAAAGAAACAAGAATTCCAAAGAAGAGACTTGAAATAGCTTTGAAGTACCTTGGCTAGAAAAGTTTATTTTCTTTTCTGCCCTATTATATTTGGTGGAGTTTATGAAAAAGATTGAAGCCGTTGTTAGGGAAGAAGATTTTGATAGAGTCCACAGGGCTTTGAAACAGATGGGAGTAGTCCCTATGACTGCCTACCCCCTGACCTCCTCCCCGCCCTGAAGGGCGAGGGTTCCAACGAGTTAACCCCTCGCCAATGCGGGGAGGTTTGAGGGGTTTCATTAAAGCCCAACTCAAACAGGTCTTCGACCCCTCTGGCCGGGTCTTCGGCCAATTACCCCTACCTCCCGCAAGAGCGGAAAGGCTCGGGGTTATCGTTTTCACAACTTTCTTTAGGATATTGAACGCTCCAACGAGGTCGGCGTTCATGACAACGCCCTCTCTGCGGCACTCAAACAAACCCCTAAAAACCCTACCATTAGCATGGCGTTGGCCACAGAGAGGGCAAGTTTGGGAAGTGAAAGCCTCATTCACAATTAAAACTTGAATACCATACTCCTCAGCAACTTCGGTTAAACGTTTAATAACATAGTTGAATCGCCAGACGTGAGATAAAATGAAGTTCTGCTTTTTGCCCCGGTCAGAGTTTCTTGAAATGCCTTCTGGATAACCCACAATAATTTTAGCAACACCCATCTCATAGAGCATCTCGACCGTCTGTCTAACAGCGGTGTTAATGTAGTGCTTTGCCTGAAGTTTGGCTTTTTGATGCATTCTTTTGAGCTTTTTACTCGTTTTACAGCCAGACTTGTTGAGTTTTGATTGGTACTCCGCTATTCTTTTTTGCCAGTAAAAGGCAATGCTTTTGAGTGGTCTTCCATTAACTAAGAAACCTTCCCCGTTGCTGATGTAGATTGCCATTAGGTTGTTCACGCCCAAGTCTATTCCTGCTGTTAGGTTGCTCTGTGGCTCTCTTGGAACTTTAACCCATTCTCCGTTAGTTAGTTTTTCCTCAACAGTGTAACTAACGTGAGCATGCCATTTCCGCTTTACAGAGTCGTAGATTATTTCCATCCTTCCCTGCTTGCCCTTGAGGTGAATCCTCCCTTTGAACTGAATCCTCAGCCTTCCAAACTTCCCGAGCCTCCTCAACTCGATAACGTTCCCGTCAATCCTGTACTGGTCGTTCCTGAGCGGAATTATGAAGAGTTTCCGCCCATTCTCCTCCTTGATGAATTCTGGTGGTTTCGGCTTGAACCACCCGGGAAGTTCTCCAGTCTTTTTCTTCTTGTTGAGTTGGAAGAAGCTCCTCCAGGCTTCGGCGTTTTTTCTGGCTAATTGTTGGACTGTTGAACTGCCGATCCAATCCTTGAAGGCATGGTAGGCTTCCCTTTCGGTGGTCGCAAAATCTATCTTTCCAAACTTTTTGAATTGTTTTAAACGCTCGTAATTGATTTTATTCCAGATTATTGCCGTAGCTTGGGCTAACTCGAAAAGAATTCCCTCTTGCTCTTTTGAGGGCTGGAGTTTTATTGTTACAGAACGCTTCATTTCTCTTCCCATTCAACTTTTTCAATCCAATCCCTAATTGCTTGTTCTACGGCTATGCTCAAGGCTCCCCTCCTGTTTCCATACAATTTCCTAACGACTTCTCTGAACTTTTTGTCTAACTCATCGGGGAGGTAAACATCAAGTCTCTTCACCATTATCCACCCTGTAGTGTATTATGGTGTTAGGAGTTTAAATATTTTTCGCTTTCCTACTCAAAGGCTTGTTTTTAGTTGCCCGTACCCCGCCCTGAAGGGACGAGGCTTGAAAAAGAAAAGGTCAAGGGTAGGGGCGTACAGGGTGGAGTGCCACCTTATGAACTCATGCCGAAAATGAAGATTGAAATAGTTGTTAAAGATGAGGATGTTGAAAAAGTGGTTGATACAATAATCCAGAATGCTAGACGAGGTATACCCGGGGATGGCAAGATATTCATTCTGCCTGTTTATGAAGCGATAAGAATAAGAACTGGAGAAAAAGGAAACGAAGCTCTCTATTGAGAGCTATTTTTTAATTTCTCAAAGGAACGCGTGCCTGTGCTTGTAGAACATGTATATGGCATAGCTCAACAACACCAGCTCGGCAATTCCAAAGAGCACCATTACTCCAGCGACGATTTGGGCGGTAGTTGTAGACACCCCCAATCCTTGAGCGGCTTCTTGAAGTGCGGTGGGGTTGATAAACACATCGATATAAGCCCTCACTGCAAGGGCACCTGTTATCAGTGGAATTGGAATTGCAGCAAAAGCCAGCATAAGGCCAGTGTATCCCCTTTTCCTTAAACTCAGAAGGGACAACAATATTGGGATTAGCAATATCAATGAGGTTATTTTAAATTCCACAGGCAGGAACGCGGTTACAACAAAAAAGCTCACCATCCCCCACACATACGCCTTGTAGGCTCTATTTACATACTTCATAAGCCCGGCAAAATCATAGGGTGCCGCCTTGGAGTATCTAAACATTGCCTCAACGTCTTTCAGGTACTCTTTCTCCCCAAGTCGCTCTATGCTCTTATTGTTTGTGGAGTTTTTCAGCTTAACAGCACGCTTCAAGAAAAAGTTGGCGAGTTCTTCATTATCGATGACAACATCATCAGCAATTTTTCTAAAGTTCTCTTTTGCCTCTCTTATCTTTTTTAAGGCGATCTGTTTCCGCTTTGGTGAGAGGGAAGTTAAACCTTTAATTTTTTCCTCAGTCTCTTCTAAAACCTTTGCAGTTTCTCTAAGAAGCTCTGGGCTTTTCACAAAGAACACCTCCTCTAAATATTATAAAGAAAAGAAAAGGGCTTTAAGATTTTTGCTCTGCCTTGAGCAACTTGCCCACAGCTAAGTACATCCAGATTAATATTACGCCCCATGCAAGGGCCATAAATGCCAGAGCACTTGCCTTCATTTTCACCACCTCAGAGCTTTATTATTACCTCGTTCTTCTCTAGCTCTTCACCGTACTTCTTCTTGATAGCCATGTATGCTTCAATTGCACCGATGATGAGCACTAATATTATCACTGCCCTTGACTCAATGACAATCTTTCTTGCGTATTCAGTTGTGGTGCTTATGAGGGCCTCATTGTTGACGAGGTACTCAAGGTACTTCTGGGACATTGTTATGGTGCCGTTGTTGAAGTAGTCCCATGTGTTCTTCCCGAGCAGTATGAGGACGTACAGCGGTGCTATGTATTTGATTATCGGCTTGACCCACTCGGGGACTTTGATGTAAGCTCCCCTGTGGAGCTCCTCCCAGAAGTTCTCTGGTTTGAATAACCATACACCAACTATGATATCAAAGAGCCCAAGCACTACGAGGAGGTAGCTGCCAACCCACATGTCGAGATCAGTTAATAGCAAGAGTGTTTTGTCAAGGGCTATTGGTAAACCTATTATGAAGTACAGTGCGAAGATTATTGCGGAACCGATCTTTCTGTTGATCTTAAGATCCTCCTCAAGCAGGGCGACAAGATAGTTATACATGGCTATAGCTGATGTGAAACCGGCGAACCAAAGCAATAAGAACCAGAGTGCTCCGAATAGCTGGCCACCAGGCATGTTCATAAAGACATTGGGTAATGCTAAGTAAGCAAGTCCTACTCCGGCCTTTACACCCTCTGGACCGAGATAAGCGAAGGCTATTGGGATGGCTATTGAGCCGCCAAGGATAACTTCAGCAAACTCGTTGAGCGAGACTGTAGCGAGACCGCTAAGGGCAACGTCATCTTCTGGGCCAAGGTAAGAGGCATAGTTCTGTATGATACCCATACCAAGTGACAGCGTGAAGAATATCTGTCCTGCCGCAGCTAAAGCAGCTTCCCAGCTCACATCACTGAATCTCGGCTCCCAGAGGTACTCAAATCCTTTAATTGAGCTCCATTCTGGCTTTACTGGTGAACCAAGGGTGAGAGACCTTATAACCAGTAAGATGGCCGCTACATACAAAGCTGGCATCATGACTTTTACCCATCTCTCGATACCTTTGCTAACACCTTGTCCTACTGCGATGCCAAGGAGGCCAACAGAGATAGCCCAAAATACCAATACTTGGGGGGTGTTCTGTATGTAATTTACAAAGAAATCGTAGGTACTACTTGCACCCATGTATGCTCCCGTTGCACTGAAGTAGGTATAAGCTGCAGACCATCCGACGATGTGGAGGTAATAGCCGTTTAGGAGTGATGTAACTGAAAATGCAAGCATACCGCCGATCATTCCGAAGATAACCGCTGTTCTGGGTTTTACGCTTTCCCTGGCCATCAGGTAAAACGTCGGACCTAGAGTACCGTGGCCATACTTGCCTCCGTATCTACCCTCGACCCACTCAATCCACATCACTGGAATTCCGAGGAGGAACAGTGCTACGAAGTATGGTATCATGAAGGCGCCGCCACCGTATTTGGCTGCCTGGTAGGGGAATCTCCAGAAATTGCCGAGACCGATGGCATTTCCTGCCATAGCTAAAATCAAACCAAGTTTGGTTGCCCACCTATCTCTTTGCTCCATTCATTTCACCTCGTGTAATATTGTATGAAAAAATATGCCGATGTACTAATATCGGCAAGTGTGTATCTGTTTTTCTTCATTAATAAATTTTTCTCTCAGTTTATTTCGACAAAAGGCGATTTACAACCACCTAAAACCTAGAAATTAGACATTTGTCAAGGGAGCAATACTTAAAACTGGTGTAAGCATGAGTTTTTTGACAACTGTCCAAAATTTCATAAATAATGGGCACTGCTGTAGGTTTAGTTTTAAAAAGGTTTTCAAGGTAATTAAGTGATGTCCCGATGATTGGAACAAGAGTGAGCTGAAGGATGATGACCGACTTCTCGCTGAGGGCATTTTACTTTTTAATTTGGTTATTGCTCAAAACTTTCAATACATCAATATACGTTTTTAGACATCAATGTATGGTAAAAATGCTTTTTGAGAGCTCTTCTTCCAGAAATCTTTTTTAGATGTTTTTTGTTTATTAGAAAATGTATGTACATAACCTTTTGTTTAAAAATATCGGTTCTCTAGGCACTTTCATCGAAAAGTTTATATAGGCTATTGCTCAAGTTTGTATCGCCAATCACCTAAATTGGAGGGATGAACATGGTTGAGCAAGACCCATTTGAAATTGCTGTTAAGCAGCTTGAGAGGGCTGCCCAATATATGGATATAAGTGAAGAAGCTCTTGAGTTTTTAAAGAGACCACAAAGAATTGTTGAGGTCAGCATCCCAGTCGAGATGGATGACGGTTCTGTAAAGGTTTTCACAGGATTTAGAGTTCAATACAACTGGGCTCGCGGTCCAACAAAGGGTGGTATCAGGTGGCACCCTGAGGAAACCCTTAGCACTGTCAAGGCTCTGGCTGCTTGGATGACCTGGAAGACTGCTGTTATGGACCTCCCATACGGTGGAGGTAAGGGTGGTGTCATCTGTAATCCAAAGGAATTGAGCGAGAGAGAGAAGGAGAGGCTTGCAAGAGGATATATCAGGGCTATTTATGATGTTATAAGCCCATACACAGATGTCCCAGCCCCAGACGTTTACACTAACCCACAAATCATGGCTTGGATGATGGATGAATATGAAACCATCTCAAGAAGAAGAGACCCATCCTTCGGTATTATAACCGGTAAGCCACCAAGCGTTGGTGGTATCGTAGCAAGAATGGATGCCACAGCAAGAGGTGCTGCCTTTACAATTAGAGAGGCTGCAAAAGCCCTTGGATGGGACGGCCTCAAGGGCAAGACCATAGCCATCCAAGGTTACGGTAACGCTGGTTACTACCTCCACAAGATAATGAGCGAAGAGTTTGGAATGAAGGTTGTTGCAGTCAGCGACAGCAGGGGCGGCATCTACAACCCAGACGGACTCCCACCAGCTGATGAGGTTCTCAAGTGGAAGAAGGAACACGGCTCTGTCAAGGACATGCCAGGAACCCAAAACATCACAAACGAAGAGCTCCTTGAGCTCGAAGTTGACGTCCTTGCACCATCAGCTATCGAAGAGGTCATTACAAAGAAGAACGCTGACAACATAAAGGCCAAGATCGTTGCTGAAGTTGCAAACGGTCCAACCACACCAGAAGCTGATGAAATCCTCTACGAGAAGGGCATACTCATTATCCCAGACTTCCTCTGTAACGCTGGTGGTGTTACAGTCAGCTACTTCGAGTGGGTACAAAACATAACCGGCGACTACTGGGACACCGAGACCACAAGGGCCAAGCTTGACAAGAAGATGACCAAGGCATTCTGGGACGTTTACAACACCCACAAGGAGAAGAACATCAACATGAGAGACGCCGCTTACGTAGTCGCAGTCAGCAGAGTCTACCAAGCAATGAAGGACCGCGGATGGGTCAAGAAGTGATTTTTTCTCCTCATTTTTCTCTTAATTCTTGTTTTAGAAAAAGAGATAAAAATTAGAAATTTCTTGGCTTTTCAATGACTCTTATGTTCATAATGCTTTTGTCCAGTATTCCCTCTCCTCCACCATGGCTTGGATCATTTCATCTTCGTCTTTGAACATGGTTCTCCTTGAGGGATTTTGCATGCCGTAGAACTCCATGAAAGGGCTTGGCCTCTTTTTAAATGGGTAATAGAGATAGATAGCTCCGAGAGTCCTATATGCTTCCGCCATCTCACTTATAACCCCTGCGGAAACGCCTTCAGCGTAGTGATAAACCGCTATAGCCTTGCTTACATCCACTAGATTGAAGTCCCTCTCAACAAGTTGCCTCCTCAAAATGTCTGTGGCTTGTTCTATGTCCTCTCTGTCTAGCTCTTCTATCTCTTCTCCGTCCCAGATGTTCCTAATTTTTATTCTCTGCACCTCTGGATTTTTCTCCACTTGAGCATCATACTCCGCAACAATCCACCAGTCATCAAGCGCTCCGGGGTCTAAAACCGTGAAGTACTTGCTGAGCTTTTCGTAAAACCCTCTAACCCTATGATAGTATTCCTCTTCGTGTCCCGTCATGGGGTAGCTCAGATATACCAGAGGTTTCTCTTTTTCATGGAAAATCAAATCTACAAACGTCTGAGGCGGGTGTCTAATTCCAAAGTGCAGGACGTATCTAACTTGAATTCCCTCTTTGTTAAGCTCATGAACGAGGGTCTTTACGTGGTTTATTGCATCCTCACGCCACATAACAAGGGTAGTAAGCTTGATGTTCTCTTTGTCTTCTCCGAAGCGTTCAAACCACTCCTTGTCGTGAATTATTCTTCTTCTGACGCTTAGAATGTCATCAAGCATTATGATGACCCTACTCGGTCTTAGAAGCTTCAGGTTGCTCAGGGTGAAGCCCAAAACGCTCCCACTTCCCCATCTAAAGAGGGCCGGGGTTGAGACTATATGGAATGCCTTTTCGCTCTTATCGATTTCGTCTTTTATCCTTTTGAAAGCCTCATCTCGAATGCTGTTCATTAAGTCCGGATGGCTTATTGCAAAGTCTAAAACGTTTTTTCTTGTTATTTTGACGCCTTTTTCTCTTCCGACTTCCTTCAGGTAATCAAACACATGATAATACTGAAAGCTCTCGTTTTTTGCAAGTTTTAATGCGTCTTCCGCATATTCATCTCGCCCATTAAGGGGAGGACCCGTGAGGAGTATTATTTCTTTCATATTTCATCCCTCGCTTTTTGTAATTAGAATTTAGACTCCTCCCCTTTTCAATTTTGTGGATGTTTAAATGAGTTCATGCAAAAATTTTAAAAACACCCCACCTAATAGGACAGTAGAAAATATTTGCAAAAGCTTAGGCTTATAAAGTTATCAAACAAACCACTTGAGGTGATGCTCATGCCAAGGAACGATAAAAACAGAACTTTTGAAGGGGAGGAAGTTATTAGGGTTCCTCTTCCGAAGGACAACCAAGTGTTTGGAATAGTGGAGCAAGCACTGGGTTCAGGCTGGATGGATGTCAGATGCTCAGATGGAAAGGTTAGAAGATGCAGAATACCAGGAAAGCTTAGAAGGAGAATGTGGATTAAGGTGGGAGATGTGGTTATAGTCCAACCATGGGAAGTACAGAGCGACGAGAGGGGAGACATAGTTTATCGTTATACAAGGACCCAAGTTGACTGGCTTATCAGGAAGAACAAGATTACTCAGGACTTCCTTACCGGCGGCTTGACTCTGTGATGGAGTATGAAAATTCAAGACATAGATAGGGAAATAGCACGCATCCTAGGATTAGAAGAACACAGAGAAAAGGATAGTGAGCTCTATAAAGTGTTTAGTGAGGTATTCGATAGGACGACAGTTGATACTCTTTCCTACTTCCACCGAAGGGGAAACATAGAGAAACTGCTCGGTGTGATTTCAACGGGAAAAGAGGCAAATGTGTTCATGGGCATTGATGCCGAGGGCAATCCCATTGCTGTTAAAATCTATCGCACCTATACAACTGAATTTAGGCGAATATGGGAGTATCTGGCAGCGGATCCAAGAATTGGGTATCTGCCGAAAGACATCAGAAAGCTTGTCTTTGTATGGACCAGGAGGGAATTTAAAAATCTCCAGAGGGCCATGAAATACGCTGTTAGGGCCCCGGAGCCAATAGCGTTCAGCAATAACGTGCTCATAATGGAGTTTATCGGAGATGAATACCCCGCTCCAAGATTAAAAGACGTGGAAAAAGAGCTCAGCAAAGAAGAATTTGAAGAGCTTTATAACTTTGTCATGGATTCAATTGAAAAGCTCTGGAAAAGGGGAGACATGGTTCATGGTGACCTTAGTGAGTATAACATCCTTATATGGGATAAGCCAGTGATAATTGACTGGTCTCAGGCAACGGTAAAAAGGAATAGGATGGCACTCTCACTGCTTTATCGTGATTTGAGAAACATCATCAATTACTTCGCCAAAAAAGGAGTGAGCGTTGACAACCTTGAGGAGAAGTTTAAGGAACTGACGGGTGATTGATATGGACGAATTTGAAAAGAAGCTGAAAGAGTATGAGTATGTGGACAAGGAGGGAGAACCGGAAAAGTCCTTTGAGATTGAAGAGTTTGAAGCTCTTGGCGAGCAGGAAGAATTCGTGAGGATTCCAAAAGAGAGAATTGGAGTGGTTATTGGGAAAAAGGGCGAGACAAAGAAAAAGATTGAAGAGGCTACAAAAACCAAGATAGAGATAGACAGCCAGACTGGAGAGGTATTCATTACTTCTACAGAAAAAACCGACGATCCTTTGGCAGTATGGAAGGCGAGAGACATTGTGTTGGCCATCGGAAGGGGATTTTCCCCGGAGAGGGCATTTAGGCTGCTTAATGAAGGTGAGATTCTCGAAGTGGTTGACCTGACCGACGTTGTTGTAGGGAACGAGAAGAATGCACTTCCGAGAGTTAGGGGGAGAATAATCGGTAGAAAAGGCAGGACGAGAGAGATAATCGAAGAAATGAGCGGAGCAGATATAAGCGTCTACGGGAAGACTGTTGCCATCATTGGAAATCCAATCCAAGTTCAAATAGCTAAAACTGCAGTTGAAAAACTTGCAAAAGGTTCTCCACACGGAACCGTTTACAAATACCTTGAAAGAAGGAAGAAGGATTTAGAACTTGAAGGAGGCATGTACTATGGCAAATTCTGAAGCAAACAAGCTTTTTAAAGAATTTAAAATCCAGAGCGTCAGTGAGTTCTTTAGAAGAAATGCTGCAATGCTTGGTTATACCGGAAAAGTGCGCTCCTTTACAACCATTATTCACGAGGCTGTAACAAACTCTCTGGACGCTTGTGAAGAAGCTGGAATACCGCCCTACGTTAGAGTGGAGATAGAGGAGCTCGGATCTGAGCACTACAAAATAATCGTCGAGGACAACGGCCCTGGAATCCCTGAAAACTACATAGCACACGTCTTTGGTAAAATGCTTGCCGGTACAAAGGCCCACAGAAACATTCAAAGCAGAGGGCAGCAGGGTATTGGTATTAGCGGTGCTGTAATGTTTGCTCAAATCACAAGCGGTAAAGCTACTAGAGTCATAACATCCACTGGCGGGGATGAGATAATCGAGGCATGGGTTGGCATAGATGTGGAAAAGAACGAAGGAAAGATTTTCAAGAAGATAAAGCACCCCAATCCCACTGGATGGAGAGGAACAAGGATAGAGATGGAAGTCAAAGAAGTTCGTTACATCCGCTCTAAACAGGGCCCTTACTGGTATCTTAAGCTCACCGCTATAGCCAATCCTCATGCTCATATTGAACTTATAGAACCAGATGGAAAGCTGATAGTCTTCCCAAGGAGCAGTGAAGAAATTCCAGAGCCACCGGAGGAAATGAAGCCACATCCAAAGGGAGTAATGACGGATGACATTTACAGGATGGCCAGGAGGACATCAAGGACAACAGTGAGAACGTTCCTTATAGGCGAGTTTTCGAGAATAAGTGACAAAAAGGTAGAGGAGCTTGTGAAGTACATCGCGGCATTGAGGCTTATAAAGGAAGAGGAGGAGCAGAGAGTTAGAGAGCAACTCCTAAAGAGGCTCGCCGAAGGGGAGGTCGATAAAGTACTCGCAAGTTTTGGAAAGAAAGGCAAAAATGCCCTCAAGGAAGCCGAGAAACTCATGGAAAAGCCTCCTGAAAAGCTCACTTGGCACGAAGCTGAAGAGATTGTAGAGGCATTTAAGTACATGACTTTCTTGGCCCCACCCACCCATGGATTGAGGCCAATTGGAGAGGAAAACATAGAAAAAGGACTTTCGGGCATTTTAAAGCCAGAGTTCGTAACTGCCGTAACGAGACCTCCCAAAGTCTACCGCGGGGGGATTCCTTTCCAGGTAGAGGTGGGTCTAGCCTTTGGGGGAGAGCTAAGCAGTGGCTTTGACGTTCTTAGGTATGCTAACAGAGTTCCTCTGCTCTTTGATGCGGGTTCGTGTGTTATAACTTCAGCAGCAAGAAGCATTGACTGGAAGAGATACAGGGTGGATGATCTCGAAAGAACGCCGCTGGTGCTTTTGGTTAATGTGGTCAGCGTGCACGTCCCCTACACTTCTACAGGAAAGCAGAGTATTGCCAGTGAAGATGAAATATATGAAGAAATAAGACTCGCCATAATGGAAGTCGCTAGAAGGCTTGCCAAATATCTCGGAGGAAAACACCGCAAGCTCTACCAGGTGAAAAGAAGGAAGATATTTGAGAAGTATGTCCCTGAGGTAAGTAGGGCCTTAAGCATCCTAACTGGAGAGCCTGAAGACACGATAAAGAACCTCCTAATAAAGATGATTGAGAAGAAATTTGAAACAGTAGAAGAAAACAAGGCGGAGGCTGATGGAAATGCTTAAACGTGAGAGGCCCAAGGAACGCTTCAGCTACGACCCAAGAAAGGTCCTTCAGAAACTCGAGGAATTTGGAAAAGAAATCCTTGAAGAACTAAAAGCTGGCAGGAACCCCTTCATAGATGTTCCCACCAGAGGTCTCAGCAACGTTTACTTCGACGAAAAAGACCGCGTGATTAAGATGGGTGACAAGACTTCAAGGAGATATCTCTTTAACGTTGCCCATGCGAGAAAATTCATGCAGACGCTCTTGATAGCGGCTTATATAAAGAGGTTAGTTGCCGAGGGCAAACACGCGAGCTTGAGAGAAGCTTACTATGCAAACAAACACACCATTCCCGGCACACATGAAAATACCTTCGAAGACCAGAGCGAAAGCGATCCTATAATAGAGGACCTGGAGAGAATGTTCGGTGTTTTGAGAGAGGAAATGCACATAACTGCAGACAGAAGAGGATACATTTACGGGGACATAGTCATTAAAGATGGCGAAGACGAGTTCAACGCTTCAAAGCTTGGTATGGGTGGATGGGCAGTTCCTGGAACAGTGGAGCACATAGAGTTCCCGGAAATCAATGTGGATTACGTCCTTGTAGTAGAAACCGCCGCTATGGCCGATAGGCTTATAGAAGAAAAGTATCCGAAGAAGGAGAAAGCCTTAATAGTGGCAACTCAAGGTCAGGCTTCAAGAGGTGTTAGAAGACTTATACACAGGCTCCACTACGAGGAAGGTTTGCCAATCATCGTCTTTACTGATGGTGACCCCTACGGATGGTATATATACTCTACAATCAAGCAGGGCTCAATAAATCTCGCTTACCTCAGCGAAAAGCTTGCAACGCCAGAGGCAAAATTCGTTGGTATGACGATGGACGATATTAAAAAATACGGTCTCGAAAACGTTACAGAAAAGCTCAAGGGAATCCCACCGAACAAGAAAGGCGGTCCAACGGGAGATTACAAGCGTATCATAGAGGAGATGAACTACCCATGGTTCCAGAACAAGGAGTGGCAGAGACAGCTTAAGTTGGCTCTCAAATGGGGAGTAAGGATTGAACAGCAGGCTCTGGCAAACAAGAGTTTGGAGTTCGTTGCGAAGAAATACCTCCCCGAAAAAATTGCCAACGAGGAGCTCCTGCCATGACGACAACTGAAGAGCTTATAGCTCAGATAAATAGGGTTTTGGACGACATAAAAACAAACATGAACAGGTTATTTGAGAATTTTGACCCTCTTTATTTAGCTTTTAATTTAAACCGCAATCTTGCCTTTCTTAGAGACCTGGAAGATGAACTTTCCCGCAGAGTTGGTGAAACGCTCTCTTATGCAACATCAAGTAAAAAGGAAGTAGACCCACATATTAGAAGAATTCTGTTAAGAAATCACTACCGCATGCTAACCCTCGAGCGGCTTAGAACAGCGATAACCGCCCATAAGATGGCTCTTGCCACAATTGAATCCAACTATACCTTCTACAAGGGGAAGAAAGTCATCGAGATTAAGGACATTACCAACAAAGAGGACCTTGATTCAATGAAAGTGTCTGAAAAGCCCATTAAACTTGGGAGGATAGAAATACTGCCATATCTGGCTTATTCGGGGGATGTCCTTAGGATTCTAAGTCAGAAAGACACCAAGACCAGAGATACATTTAAGGAAATAAAATCCAAGCTCAAAGAAAAAGGACAGGTGCAAAGAAAGGGAATGAGGATAGAGGTAGAGTACTGGCAGGGCGGGCGGTTAAAGAAGGAGAAAGTCGAGCTTCCGCTGGACGCAGATGTGGACAGAGAACTCAAGAAGCGCTTTGGCCAGAAGTTCAGATGGAGGCTCTTAACCTACGTGAAAACCAAGGGGGTTCTTATAAACAGCCACTACACCATAGATAATTTGGCGCTTGCCTATGCTTCTCTCTATCCAGAAGAGGGAGCTAAAATCCTTGCCCTCGATTTGTTCAGGTATTATTACCTAACCTCTGAAAAAGAAAGAGAGACAATCGGCCTATATCCTCAGCTAAGGCCGTGTATAGATTGTCACTACTCAATTTTTGATCTGCCGTTTATGGATGAGCCCGGGTTCCGTACCGGGTTTGGCAGCATGCTTCTCATTAGAAAATGCGAGGCTGAAACCCTTTTAAGCGGGAGAAGGAGCGAGATTTCAAACATTCCAAACTACCTTTTGGGCGGAGTTATCCTTTATGGTGTTAGCCCGTTCGATGAGAAAAAAGTCAGCGAGCTACTTGGGATAAATGAAGAGGAGCTTAAGGAGGCTATCGAAAAATTCGTACTTTCTGGCCTGCATATGAGTCTGTTTGAGGATACAAGCAAATTTGAGAGGTTTATGCCGAAGAGTGATAAAGCAAAGCAATTTTTGGAGCTTCTCCAAGGGTGAGGGGATATGAAGATCGAGATAAAGGCGAGGAATAATGATGACCTTTTGAGGAAGCTAGAGGAGAAGCTCAATAAAGACGTCACCGAGGTTTACATAAATCTCCGGCCGACCAAGATAATCCTTGTGAAAATACTTGAAAGGGCCCCAAATGTGAAGGTCATTGGATGCCCTCCCAGTTTGTATCCAAAGGTCTCCAAAAAAATTATCAAAGCCCTCAATCAAATGGGAATCAAGCTTGTTCCTATGAACCATTCCCGGGGAAGGCCTAAAAAGTACGATCCAGATACCTTAAAGCTTATTGAAGAACTCATTAAGAAGGGGAAAACGCCTAGAGAAATAAGTGAAGAGCTCAACATTCCACTGAGAACCGTCTATTATATAATAAACGGTAGGTAGATGAGTAGATACTGCCATTTTTGCTTATGTTGCTTTGTCAAAAGTATGAGACAAGCCAAGTATTGGTTTATCTCAGCAAGAAGACACTACCGTGCAAAAAAGCTATGAAAATCATATGGAGTTTTGAGATAAGTTTAAAAGAACCGGTTAGGTTTCCTAATGGAGGTGAGAAGATGTTTGAAACCCAGGAAGAGATTCCCGAGATTAAAGAGAGGCTTCATAGAGTTGGCATAACAAACTTAAGAACAATAGCGAGGATAAACTGGAAAGGTAAGCTTTACACTTTTATCCCAACGTTTGAGATAACGATAGACGTTCCTGAGGAAAAGAAAGGCATTCACATGAGCAGGCTTGTTGAAAGCATTACTGAAACGATGAGCGAGGCAATTGAGGAGGAAGTGAAAGAAGCACACACCTCCCTCGAAGAACTCGGCCTTTCGGTTATAAAGAGGCTGGAAAGAAAGCATCCGCACAAAAGGGCTGAAGTATGGATTAAAACACAGCTTATTATGGAAAGAGAAACCCCTGCAAGCAAAAAACTCAGCCTTGAGACGTATGATGTTGAAGTCGGAGTAATAAAGGAGCCGGAAAAGCTCGAAAAAGTTTTAAGGGTTATTGTAATTGGAAACACTGCTTGCCCACATGCTATGGCCAATAATCAGGGGAAAACCCACATTCAGAGAGCAGTTGCCAGGCTTGAAGTAAGAACGGACTATGATGAGGCAATCGCTCTTGAGGACATGATAGATGTTGTGGAGAGTTCTTTCAGCTCCCCGACATATACTCTATTGAAGACGATTGATGAGAACGCAGTTGTTCAGAACATGTATTCAAACCCCAAATTCGTGGAAGACGTTGCGAGGGAGATAATCTTCAAGGCAAAGCAGAAGTTTAAAGGTAAAATCCACGTGAAAGTCATAAGCCATGAGAGCATACACAAGCACGACGTTATAGCTGAAACCTGGTATTAGTCTTTTCTTCTCTAAATTTTTAAAAGAAAAGAAATCAAAGGAGCATTCTTGCGTCAACTGCAACTGCACTGTCTTCGTAAGCAAAAATTGGGTTTATATCAAGTTCCTTTATTTCGGGCAGCTCTAGGGATAATTCTCCGACTTTGACTATGATGTCTGCGAGAGCATCAATGTTAACAGGCTTTTCTCCTCTTGCTCCAGCAAGGATTGGGTAAGCCTTTATCCCTTTGATCATCTCAAGGGCTTCTTCTTTGCTTATTGGAGCAACTCTGAAGCTTACATCTTTGAGAATCTCGACGAATATTCCACCGAGACCAAACATCACTGCGGGGCCAAATTGTGGGTCTCTTATCATACCAACGATGACTTCCTTGCCAAGTGGGAGCATCCTATAAACTATAACACCCCAAAGGTCAGCATCGGGTTTATAGTTTCTTGCATTTTGCATAATAGTTCTGAAGGCTTCTCTAGCCTCTTCGTCGTTCTTTATGTTAACCTTAACACCACCGGCGTCGCTCTTGTGGATAATTTGTGGAGAAACGATCTTCATAACAACTGGGTATCCTATTTCCCTTGCGAATTGAACGGCCTCTTCTTCGTTCCTTGCGACCTTAAACTCCGGAACTGGAATGCCGTAAAGCTTGAGAATTTCCTTTGCCTCCGGTTCGACAAGTGGTCTGTTTTCGGCTTTTGCCTTTTCGATTATTTCCCTAGCTTTTGCAACTCTATCCATAGCTACCACCTCGATTATAGTGATGACAGTTTCAGTTATGTTGACAATGTTAAAAGTCTTTCCATTTCGAATGTGGTTGAAGCTGTCGATTACTATAAATAGGATGGGGGGAGATATCCCTTACAGGTGATTGAAATGAATAGAAAAATCATTGGAGGAGCATTAGTGATTTTTGTTCTTCTGGCTGTGATTGTATTTCACCAAACGAAAGCTGAAGAAGGTTCTACTGCCCTCGCACTTTATGATTCTGCCAAGATTGGAGTTGTCGAGAAGACGATTCAAGTTGAGCTGAAAACAGGGATAAATAAAGTCCCTCTGGATATGCTTGAGGGGCTCCGAATTGATGAAGTTACATTAAAGCCTCTTGACGAGAAAGTGAAGGTACTCGGTGTTGTAAGCAAGGGGACAGCGGGAAAGAACCTTATGGAAGCGAACATAGGAGAAGAGATTACGGTAAAACTGAAAAGCGGAGAAACCGTAAGCGGCGAGTTTTTGGGGTATGAAGACGGGAAAATAGCAATACAGGGAGATGGCTATTATCTGGTAAGCTCTGAAGACATTGCTTACATGAAAATGGACTCAATCGGAGAAGAAAGCACTGCAGAGATCTATGCCATAGTAAACGCTGAGGAAGATGGAAAGTACTTCTTTAAGCTCATTTACAGGGTTGGAGGAATAAGCTGGAGCTCAAGGTACAAGCTCTACCTTAGAGACAGGGCCGAGTTTTATGGGTATGTGGTGATTGACAATCCTACGAACAAGAGCTTTGAAAACGCTGATGTTTTGCTTGTTTCGGGAGATGTTCAGTTTTACCAGCCTCCTCAGGTGATTATGGGAAGATACTATACAATGGAGTCAGCTACAAAAGAAGTGCCTCAGCAACCAATTCAGGGAACAAAATTAGAGGCCTTTTACCTGTACAAGCTCGGAACCCTTGACATAGCGGCATTTGAGAAAAAACTCATCCCGTACATCTACCAGGAGAGCGAGTTCACGAGGGAATACCTCTATGAAAGCTATCCCTATGGCGGAAGCCAGGATGTTTATGAAATAATATCCTTAAAGACAAGTGAGGTTCTCCCCGGAGGTGTTGTGGAAATCTACAAAGAAATGGAAGACAAGAACGTCTTAATTGGGGAGCAGGTTATAGATCACACTGCAAAGGGGGACAGTTTAAGGCTTAAGCTTGGCAGGGATGTAGACTTGAAAGGAAAAACTGAGGTGCTGGAAGAAAGGCGGGGAGACAGATATTCCTACTATAAAATTAAAGTCACTCTGGAAAACTTTGGCAGCGAAGACAGGGAAGTAGTTGTCAGACACTACAAGTGGCGTGGAAAAATCTTAGAGAGCTCAGTTAGCCCAATAACAGAGACCGCAGACTACGTGGAATTTAAAGTAACAGTTGGTCCGGGAGAAAAAGAGGAAATAATCTTCGAGTACGAAGTGAACTATTAGAGCTTTCTCAAGAGGATTTCGTAGCTCTTGTTTTCTTTTACTATTTCCAGCACAAGGCTTTTCTCATAGTCCAAAAATCTTGTACCCTTTAAAGTGTATCCCTCTTCTTTTAAATGGTTCATTATGCTCAGTCCAAGGTCCCCAAAAAGCTCCGCCGCCATCGTGGCAAAACTCGGCTCTTTTATGCCCAGCTCAACATGATATTTTTTAGCCAGTTCAAAAACGTCCATGTTATCACCCGTAGGATAATTAGCATTAAGAACTTTAAGCTCTTTCGATTCCCAGAAGAGTTAAGATTTGTAGTGGCGGGCCGGACGGGATTCGAACCCGCGACCACCGGGTTAAAAGCCCGGTGCTCTAACCAGGCTGAGCTACCGGCCCTCGATAAGTTAGGGATTACAATGCGCTTATAAATTTTTTGGTCGGTGGGGCGTGTTTATAGTAACCTTTATTAGGGTTTTTGCTGAATTCTTTCAGGTGGTTGTCGTGATCCCCAGATGGGATCACAGACTCAAAGACCCTGAAAGCGTGGCATTCGCAATTCTTGACGTTTTAGCAGACTTCGAATCAGAAGGAAAGCTGAAGAACCTGCCAAAATCCAAAAAATTTCCAGTAAAAACAATACTGGCAATACTCCTCTTTAAACAATACTACAACCTACCCCT
>Ga0208430_10080_pt1 | contig 26273 bp, 21 predicted proteins | sample Wag42014_10_12_FD_187329 | JGI IMG/M metagenome (GOLD analysis project Ga0208430, IMG submission 187329) | Deep subsurface shale carbon reservoir microbial communities from Ohio, USA - Utica-2 Time Series 2014_10_12 (SPAdes) (version 2) ...
TATAACCTCGTGAAATCATAGCGTTATAAACTTCATCGCTCAGTTGTTGAGACCTTATCAAAACATTTGCCATAGCAGAAGCGACAAATTTTCGCCCTTCACTACTATTACTTTTCCCCACATTTCTGCTTTTTCTTGCGAGAAACATGTTTGTAGCAATTTCTAAAAGCAAAAAGATGTAACGTAAGGCCATTTCAAGTGTAGCAGTAAAAATGCGGGGAAGCTTAAAAGACCTCAATCCTTTTAATATTTCTACCCATTTTGTTGACAGTGCTAGTATATATACAAAAGATAAAGATATAAATGACCTCATCATAAAAATAATGGCACTATACAAACCTTCTTTTGTTATATAAAAATTTTTTGTGAAATATACTAAAGGCTGTCCTTCTTTTACTACATTAAAAAGTGAAGGTATCAGGACAATACCTGTAAAAAATATTGAGACTGTTGATACCCTCACAACATATGCTTTTAAAGGTATTTTAGAAAAATAAGCCAACAAAAGTGCATAAATAAGAAATATGGTCATAAAAGGTATTGTCTTTCCAAAATTGACTATAATGATTAATATAAAAACGGAGACGAGTTTTATTCTCGTATCAAGAGACTGCATAATACCTTTCTTAGCAAAAATTGTGTCAGAATAAAACATATCTTCAAATGCATTTTGTATACTTAAGATTGTCTTTTCTAAAAAGTTATCCATTTTTCTTCTGGGGTTTTCCCATAATCCTCCCTAATATTGCAAATATCAATACAATAGCTGCAATTCCTATAACTGCCGAAAAAATATAACCTAAAGCTTGTTGGAAGAAATTAACATCAAATCCTGGTATACTGTAATCGGGTAATATTGCTTTTATAACTTCTGAGAATCTACTCATTCCCTCAGGTACATATCCTATCATGTTCTTAATTTCATCTAAGCCCCATTCTCCCCATGCCGAACCAGGAGCTAAAAGCCCGAGAGGAGTGAGAAGTATTATAACTATAGCTGCAATGTAGAATTTTTTCATCTATTATCACCTCTAAGCTTGTATGAAAATTTATACAGTATATTTTCCTCATCCGCTTTTTGTAAATAATATACTACAAGGCCTGTTATGATGGCTTCTACAATACCAGCTACAGTAAGATGAGCAAACATCATTGCAGGTATTGCTACGTTTAATCCATAGGGAAAATATAGAGGTGTTCCATTTGCTGTATGAAAAAGCAATGGCTGAAGTCCAAGTTCTATTGCTGTAGCAAGAGCTGCAGCATTTATTCCTACATATCCCCCTATAGCAGATGATATGACTTTATTTAACTTAAGTGACAACATAAGTTTATAAATTCCGTATCCAACAAAAGGAGCTATAAAAGCTATATTAAAACTATTTGCACCCAAAGCTAAAATTCCTCCGTCACCAAAAAGCAATGCTTGTATAAATAAAGCTATAGTAAGAGATATACTTGCTGCCCACGGCCCTAAAGTTATTGCAAGGAGAGTTGCACCAATGGCATGGGAAGTTGTACCACCTGGTATTGGTACGTTAAACATCATTATTGTAAATGCAAAAGCAGACCCTATAGCCAAAGTAGGTATGTCTTTTTTGTCAAAACTTTCATTGACTTTTTTTGCTGCAACTGAAATGACTGGTACCATAGCAGCACCCATAACAGCGCAGGTTTGAGGACTTATATAGCCTTCAGGTATGTGCATAAAAAATTCCCCCTTACAAATTTTCACCTGTTGTTGTCATTACCAGTTTTCCATGCTTTACTCCTTTTGTGCTTATAATTTCATCTGCAATTTTTGTAATTTCTTTTGAAGTGCCTTTTACTACCATTACTTCGAGGCAGTTGTGCTTATCCAAGTGTACGTGCATTGTTGAGATTATGTTTTGATAGTGCTTGTGTTGCATATCTGTCAGTTTGTCACTTATTTCCCTCACTTCATGATTAAAAACATAAGTAATTGTTCCAATAGTTTCTACATCCTCTGCTTCCCACTGATTTTCCACGATAAAATCTCTTATCAAATCTCGTATAGCTTCAGACCTGTTGTTGTAATTTTTTTTCTTTATAAGCTCGTCAAATTGATAAAGAAGTTTTGATTCCATTGAAACTCCAAAACGTGTTATTTCTTCCAGACTTATCACTCCCATAAAATAGTGTTATCTTCTTAAAAATAATAACACTATTTTATGGGAGAGTCAATTTAAAAATTAACTAAAGTCTTCGCTTTTATGCGTAGAATGCATTGCGGGAGTAACTACGGGAGCCTGCAGACAAGAGCATAAAAGCAGAAGGCTTAATTTTATCATTGGAGGCACTATCGTATATCTTGCAATAAAAAATACGAACTGTGTTTAAAGTTGCTATTGGAGAGATAGATTTTTGGTGGTAGTTATATTATTTGTGATGATTAAATTTTTAGTAAAAATATTTAATAAGTGAGATGAGTGTAAAAATTTTTCACTCTTTTTTAATTATAAAGCTCTTGTGATATAATAAAATAAAGTTAGTTACAATACAGGAGGTAGAGTATGCCACTTAATGTAGTACTTGTTGAACCTGAGATACCACAGAACACGGGGAATATTGCAAGGACTTGTGTACTTACGGGCAGCAGGCTTCATCTTGTAAAACCTTTAGGTTTCAGTATAGACGAAAAATACGTAAAAAGAGCTGGCTTAGATTACTGGCCTCTTTTAGACCTTACTGTTTACGATAATCTCGAACAATTTCTTGAACAAAACAAAGGGAAAAAGTTTTATCTTGCTACCACAAAGGCTAGAAAATATTATCATGATGTGAAATATGAAGACAATTCTTATATACTTTTTGGGAAAGAAACTGCAGGACTTCCTAAGTGGTTGATTGAAAAATACTACGAGGATTGTATACGGATACCAATGCATGAAGTGATATCTACAAGGTCTTTAAATTTGTCCAACTCTGTAGCTATAGTACTGTATGAGGCCTTGAGACAACTGGGTTTTCCTAATATGAAATAAAAAAATTGAGGGATGATTATGAAACGAAAGATTATTCATGTTGATATGGATGCTTTTTTTGCATCTGTAGAACAACATGATAATCCGGAATACAAAGGGAAACCTGTTATTGTAGGAGGTCTGTCGGGAAGAGGGGTAGTTTCAACTTGCTCCTATGAGGCAAGAAAGTACGGAATACATTCTGCAATGCCGATGTACATGGCAAGGAAGCTATGTCCACACGGTATTTTTCTTTCTGTAAGGAGAAAAAGATATGAAGAGGTTTCAGCTCAAATTTTTGATATCCTGTACAGTATAACTCCTTTAGTGGAACCTGTTTCTATAGATGAAGCCTATCTTGATGTTACAGATATTGACAAAAATCCAGAGATTATTGCCCTGGAAATAAAAAAGAAAGTGAAGGAAACGACAGGACTTACTATTTCTGCAGGAGTTTCCTATAATAAATTTCTTGCAAAACTTGCCTCAGATTGGAATAAGCCAGACGGATTTATGGTCATAACAGAAGACATGATTCCCGACATTTTAAAACCACTTCCCGTTTCCAAAGTTTATGGTATAGGGCAAAAATCCGAAGAAAGACTTAAATCTATGGGAATAAATACAATAGGTGACCTTTTAAAACTGTCACAGGAGAATCTTGTCGAAATTTTTGGTAAAGTAGGTGTGGAGATATATTTAAGGATCCGCGGCATTGATGAGAGGCCTGTTGAAACTATGAGGGAGATTAAATCTATAGGAAAGGAAAAAACATTAGAAAAAGATACAAAAGATAAAAAACTTTTGCTTCACTATGCGAAATTATTTTCCGACATAATATCGGAAGAATTGTTTAGAGCGGGGCTTTATGCCAGAACAGTTACTGTTAAGATGAAGACATCAGATTTTGCTATTCACACCAAAAGCAAAACTTTAAATAAATATATACGATTAAGTGAGGACATATACAATGTAGCCTACGAAATTATTGAAAATATAAAATTGGACCAGCATATAAGGTTGATTGGACTATCTGTTTCTAATTTGAGCGCAGTAAAGTATGAGCAATTGTCGTTTTTGGATAAAAGTGTTGTCAAGTCTATTAAGGCAGAAAACATAGCCAGAGAAATAAATAAAAAAATAGGGCAGGAGATAGTGAAAAAGGCCAGCGAGCTTTTAAATAATAAAACGAAACAATGGAGGGATTAAATGGAAGCTAAAGAAAGGCATAAACGCAATATTGCGAAAGAAATTATAGAACTGGCATGGCCTTCTATAACAGAACAAATGCTTATAATGACAGTTGGAATGGTGTCAACTATATTTGTAGGACGTGTGGGAACAAATGCAATTGCAGCTGTTGGGATGATTAATTCTCTTATTTTTTTCTTTCAAGCTATTTTTGCAGGCCTTGCTACTGGATCTACAGTAATTGTAGCAAGGCTTATTGGCGAAGAAGATGAGGGAAGTGCTCGCGTTGCTGTTATGCAATCCCTTATTATGAGTATTGCTGTTTCTATAGGTTTTACTGTTCTTGGATATATTTTTGCGGTACCTCTTATTAAAATTTTTTTTGGTAGTGTATCTCCCGATGTTTTTAAATTGGCTTTAATATATTATAAAATAGTGATTTTAGGTATACCTTTTATGATAGTTGAAATTGTAATAGCAGGAGCATTAAGAGGAGCTGGGGATACTAAAACACCAATGTATATAACAGCTATAGTAAATGTCATAAATCTTTTATTAAACAGTATACTTGTTTTTGGAGTACATTTTCATAGTGGATATGTAGTACCTCCTTTAGGCGTAAAAGGTTCTGCACTTTCTGCTACAATCTCAAGAACGATAGGAGGTTTTTTGCAATTATATATCTTGTATTTTGGCAAAAGAAGGATTAATCTTGACATAAAAGAAAAAATACGGCTGAACTTTGACATGATGATGCGGATTATACGGGTAGGGATACCAGCTTCTTTGGAACAAGTAATAATGCAAGGTGGTTTTCTTGTAGTTCAGATTATTGTCTCTACAATGGGAACAGTTTCGATGGCAGTATATCAGATTGGTATGAATGCGAATAGCCTTGCTTTTATGCCTATATTTGGTTTTTCCTTAGCTGCAACTAGTTTAGTGGGTAGAAGTCTTGGAGCAAAACGTTTGATGTTAGCAGAAATATATGCAAAGGTTTCAAGAAATATTGCTGTTGTTGTGATTTCTATTATAGGCTTTTTTATGTTTATATTTTCAAGACAGCTTGCAGCGCTTTATACTACTGACCCTGTTGTAATAAAAATATCTTCTGATATTATAAAGATTTTTGCTGTGGTAGAACCTTTGCTTGCTATATTAAATGTCATGGCAGGAGTATTAAGGGCTGCAGGCGACATTCCTTATATTGTTCTTTCAACTTTTATTGGCTTATGGCTTTTTAGAGTGACAATTGGTTACACTTTGGGGAAAGTTTTTGGCATAGGAATATATGGAATTTGGATTGGCATATGTATCGACTTTGTTGTGAGGTCAGTAATGTATAGTTATAGGTTTAAAGCGGGTAGATGGAAGTACATAAAAGTGTAGACTACACAAATTTATCACATATTCTTAATTTTTACATAACAATTTTTTGATATGTTCAATTTCAGTGATTGTGGGATTGGTTTTTGGCGTGTATCCTGCAAATAAAGCTGCTAATTTAAATCCCATTGAAGCTCTAAGGCACGAATAAAATACAAAGAAAGATGGCATAAACTTATCAATCATAATGCTTGTCAACAAACATTAATGGATTGAGTTATAAATCATATAAGCAAAGAGGAGAAAAAATTAGAAGAGCACATAAGAAGTCAAATATAAATATAGAGGTAGCCTGTAAATGCAGGCTATTTTTTAATCATAAAATTATATGGTAAAATATTTTTAAATCTAAGATTTAGGGGGTTTTATTGTGAGACTTGTGAGAATAGACAAGGTGCCAAATAAATATGGAATAATTAAAGGGGATAAAGTCATTACATTTGAAAGTGAAGGCTTTGATTCTTACAACTTGGAGGAAGTAAAGCTTTTGCCTCCTTGCCTGCCTACAAAAGCTATATGTGTAGGGCTAAATTATAGGGACCATATAGAGGAAATGGGTGACAAAGAGCCGGCGGAGCCGACATTATTCATAAAACCTTCAACGGCAGTTATAGGCTCTGATGATTTTATAGTCCTTCCGGAGATGTCCGAAAGGGTTGACTATGAGGGGGAATTGGCTGTTGTCATTGGCAAGAAGGCAAAAAATGTATCTGAAAAAGATGCATTAGATTATGTCCTTGGATATACAATAGCTAACGATGTTACTGCAAGGGATTTGCAGGCAAAAGATGGTCAATGGACAAGAGCGAAGTCTTTTGACACCTTTTTGCCCATAGGCCCTTGGATTGAGACAGACTTAGACCCATCTTCTTTGGACATAACTACATATGTGAATGGTGAAGTAAAGCAAAAAAGCAATACCAAACACCTTATATTTAACGTTCCAAAACTTATAAGTTTTATATCCCACATCATGACTTTAAATCCCGGTGATGTTATATTGACGGGAACACCTTCTGGCGTCGGGCCATTAAAATCTGGAGATATCGTAACTATTGAAATAGAGGGGATAGGCAAACTGACAAACAGAGTAAAATAAAGATGGTTGCGACAGGGCTTATTTCGGCTGCTGACAATATTGTGATGTCAAGTATTGGATGCCAAATAAAGCCTGAATCTCTTCACCAAATCTCAATAATGTGGTAACATTTATATAGATGTCTTTTCACTTATAGAGGTGGACGATATGAGCATAAGGTTTATATATGGAAGAGCAGGTACAGGCAAGACTAGCTTTTGCCTTAATGATATAAAAAGAAAATTAAGTGATGGAAAATCCCATCCCCTCATACTTTTTGTTCCTGAGCAGTTTACTTTTGAGGCAGAAAAATATCTTTTAGATACAATTGAAAAAGATGAGAAGATAAGGGCGCAAGTTTTAAGTTTTAAAACTTTGGCAAACAGGGTATTTACAGAGGTAGGGGGTCTCACTCATCAACACCTGACATCATGCGGAAGGTCAATGCTTATTTACAAAATAATGGAAGACGCGCAAGAAGACTTAAAAATTTATTCTCAAGCCTCCAAGCAGCAGGGTTTTATCAAAAAAATTTCAGAAACTATAACAGAGCTTAAAAGATTTGAAGTGTCCCCTGATAAGTTGCTAGAGATAGCTGAAACAATAGATTATTTGGGATTGAGAGAAAAACTGAGGGACATAAGTTTAATATATTCTAAATTTGAAGAGAGTTTACACCAAAATTATATAGACCAAGAGGATGAGTTGGCTCTTTTAGCAGAGAAACTGGAATATTCTTCTCAGTTTGAAGGTGCTGAATTTTGGATAGACGGTTTTACAGGTTTTACGCCAAAGCAGTATAGGGTGATAGAAAAGCTTTTAAAGAAAGCTTCAAGAGTAAATGTAACTCTTTGTATGGACACATCTTGCAATTTCTCTGAAATTGATACTACAGACCTTTTTTACACTACTAAAAAAACAGAAGATAAGCTTTTGGAAATATGTCAGAGAAATAATATATCTTATGGAAAACCGGTGGATTTAAATGGAGGAACACCTAAAAGATTCAGAGAAAGTGAAGAGCTAAGCTTTCTAGAAAAACACTTTTTTTCCTATCCTTACAAAGTATATCCAAGTGAGACAAAGGATATAAGTCTTTTTAAAGCTGTCAACGTATATAGTGAAGTTGAAGAAACTGCGAGAGATATCATAAGACTGGTGAGAGATAAAGGACTTAGGTACTCTGAGATTGTGGTAGCTGCTCGCGATTTAAATAGATATCATAAACTTGTTAAAGCTATATTTTCTCAATATGGAATTCCTTACTTTATAGACCTAAAGATAGAAATAAAAAATAATCCCATCATTGTTTTTATAACCTCCCTTTTTGACATTCATTTAAAGAGATGGTCTTATGAATCTGTTTTTAGGTACTTAAAGACAGGTTTTGCAAATTTAGAAATAGAGGACATAAGCCTTATTGAAAATTATGTACTTGCCAATGGCATAAAGGGAGATAAATGGAAAGAGGAGGCTTGGAATTATAGGCTAGATTACAGATTCGACAGATTGACAATGGAGGAAGAGGAAAAAGAGATAATAGAAAAAGTAAATGAGATAAAAGAGAAAATTACAATTCCATTGCAGGGTTTTTATAAAAAGTTTTCCAAATCAAAAAATGTTAGAGAAGCTTGTGGTACTTTATACGATTTTCTCGTTGAGATGGGGTTGCCTCAAAAGATTCAGAAATTGATTGAAAAATTCAAAGAAGAAAAGGAATATGATACAGCAAATCAATACGCACAGGTTTGGGATATTGTTGTAGATGTTTTAGATCAATTGGTAGAAGTGATAGGGGGAGAGAAAGTTACAGTAGAACAGTTTGCGAAGATACTCAGCATAGGATTTGACGAATACCAAATTGGGACTATTCCTCCTGCCCTTGATGAAGTGCTGGTTACTAGCGTTGATAGGATGAAAAGCCACAATGCAAAAGCACTTTACATAATCGGTGTAAATGACGGTATATTTCCTGCTTCCCATTTTGATGAGAGAATTCTTACAGATGAAGATAGAGAAATTTTAACTTCTCACGATGTGGAGTTAGACAATGATACAAAGACTAAAGTTTTTGAAGAGCAATTTTTAGTCTACACTGCTTTAACTTCCACAAGCAAATTTTTAAGGATAAGTTATCCTATTGCTGACCATGAAGGCAAAAGCATGAGACCTTCCATAATAATTTCCCGTTTAAAAAAGATTTTTCCAAAAATAAAACAATTTAGCAACGTGGTAGAAATGGATACAGCCGAGGAAAATTTAAATCGCGTATCAACACCTTCACCTACTTTTAATGAAATGATAACTGCGATTAAAAAATGGGATGTGACAGATAAAATACATCCTCTGTGGTTGGATGTGTATAAATGGTATGCTAAAAATGATCGTTGGAAACCGAGATTGACAAGAGCTTTAGAAGGTATTTATTACACTAATCAGGTGGAAAAAGTACCTGCTCATAAGATGAAAAAGTTGTACGGGGATAAATTACGTTTTAGCGTATCCAGACTTGAAAAATACGCAGCTTGTCCTTTTGCCTATTTTGTCCAATACGGACTTAAAGCAAGAGAAAGAAAAATATATAGTTTTGAGCCACCTGATTTAGGAATATTTATGCACAATATCCTCGATAGATTTTCAAAAGCGTTGGAGGAAGAAGAACTTACATGGCAAGAGGTTGATAAAGAGTGGTGTGATGAAGCCGTATCAATAATTGTTGATGATATGATACAAAAAATACCAGGTTATATTTTAAACAGCAGTCCTAGGTATAAGTTTCTTGCTGAAAGATTAAAAAGAATACTTTCTAATGCGGTTTGGATTGTATCTGAGCATATCAAGAGGAGTTCTTTTAAACCTGTTGACCATGAAGTTGCTTTTGGTGATAATCAAAAGTATCCTCCTATAAAGATTGAACTATCAAATGGTGAAGAGATAAATCTCATAGGGCGGATAGACAGAATTGACATATTTAAAAAAGAGGATGAAGCTTATATAAGAATAATAGATTACAAGTCTGGCAACAAAACTTTAGACCTTTCTGATGTTTTCTATGGTTTAGAGCTTCAACTTTTGATATATTTGGATGCCATATTGGAAAGCGCAATAAAAGAGGGTACGACTTTGAATCCGGCTGGTGTGTTTTACTTTAAAATAGATTACCCGATTATAAAGGCAGATAAGGATATGTCGGATGAAGATCTGCAAAAAGAGATTTTTAAAAGATTAAGACTAGAAGGGCTTGTTTTAAAAGATGAGCAAATTATAAAAGAGATGGACAAATCAATTGAAGGCACTTCTTATATAATTCCAGCAACAATCAATAAAGACGGGAGCATAGGCAAAAACACCAAAGGAGCTACAAAAGAGCAGTTTGAATTATTGAGAAAACATGTTAAAAAAACTATACAGCGATTGACTGAAGAAATGCTGGAAGGGAACATCTCAATTTCTCCTTATAAAAAAGATAAAGAAACTCCTTGCAAATATTGCCCTTACTCTTCTATCTGCCAATTTGAGAAGAATTTTAAAGATAATGATTACAGGGTTATAAAGACTAAAGATGTTGAAGAAATATGGAGTATGTTAGAACAGGAAGTGAAAACAGATGGAGACTACGTGGACTCATGAACAGCAGTTAGCTATAAATACAAGGGGAAATAACCTATTAGTTGCTGCTGGTGCAGGTTCTGGCAAAACAGCCGTTTTGGTTGAAAGAATTATAAGACTTATTACAGACAAAGAAAATCCTGTAGATATTGATAGATTGTTGGTAGTGACTTTTACAAATGCTGCTGCCTCTGAAATGAGAGAAAGAATAGCAGATGCGCTGATTTCTAAGTTAGACCAAAATCCGGAAGATAGGCGGCTTAGTAATCAGCTAACATTACTTAACAAAGCTACAATCACTACAATTCACTCCTTCTGCTTAGAGGTTGTGAGAAATAACTTTTTTCTCGTAGATTTAGACCCTAACTTTAGAATAGGGGATGAAACAGAGACTTTGCTTTTAAAATTAGAGGCGGCAGAAGAGCTTTTTGAGGAATTGTATCAAAAAGAAGATAATCAGGATTTTTTGATGTTGATTGAAAGTTATGGAGGCACAAGAGACGATAAACCTCTTGTGGATGTTCTTTTAAGATTATATAATTTTGTAAAGTCACTTCCATGGCCTGAAAAATGGCTTATGGAGATGCTATTAAATTTTGAAGTGAAGGAAGATTTTAATTTTGAAAAGTCTCAATGGGCACAAGTCATCTTAGACAGTTTAAAAGTAGAAATATCGGGACTTTTAAATGGAATGTATGTGGCAATTGATAAGCTTCATGCTGAAATTGGGCTCCAAAGCTATCTTGATAATTTTGAAATAGAGGCGGGAAACTTGGAAAAACTTCTAGACTGTGAAAATTGGGAGGAATTTAGAAAACAGATAAATGCCATAAAATTTGATAGACTTCCCAGAGCAGGTAAAGATGCAGACCCTAAAGTAAAAGAAGAAGTGACAAAAATAAGGAATGAGGTTAAAGCTAAAATTAAAGAGATAAGAAATAAGTTTTTTTCAGATGACATAGAAAAGATTGAAGAAGAAATTAAAGTTTTGTACCCTATCATGAAGGCTTTGGTGGATTTGATTTTACTTTTTGATAAAAAATATGCTGATAAAAAAAGGGAAAAAGGCATTATAGACTTTAATGACATTGAACATTTCGCACTAAAAATTTTGACAGAAGTCGATGAAAAGGGTAAAATGAAGCCTTCAGAGGTAGCTTTGATGTATAGAGAAAAATTTCAAGAGATTTTTGTAGATGAATATCAAGACTCTAATTTAATACAGGAAGTTATACTAAGCACTATAGCCCGAGAAGATACACCTAACAGGTTTATGGTAGGGGATGTAAAACAGAGCATATACAGGTTTAGGCAAGCAAATCCGTATATATTTTTTGAAAAATACAATACTTATTCTTCAAAAGAGGAAGATAAAAATAAAAAGATACTGCTTTATAAAAATTTCAGAAGCAGATCCCAAATCATAGATGCGGTAAATTTCATTTTCAAAAAGATAATGTCTAAGAATGTAGGGGAGATAGATTATACGGATGAAGAAAAGTTAAACTATGGAGCAGATTTTGGAACACCTCCTCTTGGTGCCATTGTAGGTGGACCTGTAGAAATACATTTAATAGAGAAAAATGATGAAATCCCTGAGGAGGAAGAAGTAGAGGCTTATGAGGAAGAAGAGGAAGAGGTTATTGATAACATACAAGGAGAAGCAAGGGTTGTATCTCAAAGGATAAAAGAATTAGTCAACCAAAGCGAAAGAGGCATCTTTATGGTTTATGATAAAAACCTCAAAAATTACAGGCCTGTTGAGTATAGGGATATAGTAATACTCTTGAGGGCTACAGAAAGATGGGCACCTGTATTTTTAGAGGAACTTATAAATGCCGGTATTCCTGCTTTTGCGGACACAGGAACGGGATACTTTGAAACAACAGAGATAAAGACTATAATATCCCTCCTTCAGGTGATAGACAATCCAATGCAAGATATTCCCTTGTTGGCAGTCTTGAGGTCTCCTATTTTTTCCTTTACTCCTGAAGAGCTAATTGACATAAGGTTAGAAGAGCCTAATAAGACCATATATGAAGCTCTTAAAAAGGCAGCCCAAAGGCAGGATGAATTAGGACAGAAAATTGTGTTCTTCTTGAAATCTTTAAAAAAATGGCAAGAAAAAGCCATTTATATGCCGGTAGATGAGTTTTTGTGGTATTTATATCAAGACACTGGTTATTATGCCTATGTAGGGGCAATGCCTCAAGGAGTGCAGAGGCAGGCAAACTTGAGGATTTTGTTTGAAAGGGCAAAGCAGTACGAGGAAACAAGTTTCAAAGGATTGTTTAATTTTATTAATTTTGTAACTCGGCTAAAAGGCAGCAGTGGCGATATGGGAAGTGCTAAAATAGTAGGAGAAAATGAAAATGTGGTCAGGATAATGAGTATACACAAAAGTAAAGGTCTTGAATTCCCAGTAGTTATAGTGGCAGGGTTAGGTAAACAGTTTAATTTAAAGGATTTGAGTCAAAGCGTATTGTACCATCATTTATTAGGATTAGGCCCTGAGTTTGTGGACTTCAAAAGAAGAATATCGTATCCCAGCATTGTGAAAGAGGCAATAAAAAACAAAATAAAGTTAGAAAGCCTTTCTGAAGAGATGAGGGTTTTGTACGTTGCTTTGACAAGGGCAAAAGAAAAGTTAATATTAGTTGGAAGTGTCAAAGACATAAAGGAAAAAGTGAAAAAATGGTGCAATATTGCTATGTTGGGAAGTAAAGTGCCTGAGTATGAAGTTTTAAAAGGCAAAAGTTATATAGACTGGATAGGGCCTGCTGTCATAAAGCATCCTGATTTAAAACCTTTGAGAGATTTTGCACATGTACAATGTGCTGCTTTGGAAGAGGATCGTTCTCAGTGGCAGGTAAGAATTTGGGATAAAAAAGATGTAATTATCGATAAAGAAAAAGCTGAAGAAGAAACAAGTTTCTTAGAAAAGCTTAAAGATATAGATTTAAATAGCCCCAGCAGTGAATTTTATGATGAAGTAGCAAGGCGTTTAAATTACGTGTATCCTTATGAAAAGGCCTGTCACTTGCCTGCAAAGCTTTCTGTCACAGAGATTAAAAGAATTTTAAATGAGGAAGTAATAGATGAGGATACTACTTCAATATTTGAAAAAACAGTTCTTAAAACTCCTGCTTTTTTGGAGGAAAGAAAAGGGCTCACTGCTGTAGAAAAAGGGGTAGTTATGCACCTCGTTATGCAAAAATTAGATTTAAATGGGGATTTGACTGCAGAGGGTATAAAAAAGCAAATTAAAAATATGGTGGATAGAGAGATTTTGACAGAGGCACAGGCTAAGGAAGTTGACGTAAAGAAGATTGAAGCGTTTTTTAAAACTCCTCTTGGAATGAGGATGCTGAATTCTCAAAATGTGAGAAGGGAAGTGCCTTTCCACATAAAGCTTAAAAGTACAGAAGTTTACAAAGATTTGCCTGAGGACTATGAAAATGAGTTCATTGCTGTTCAAGGCATTGTTGACTGCTTTTTTGAAGAAGAAGGGGAAATAGTGCTTGTTGATTACAAGACGGATTATGTTACAGAGGAAACCTTAGAGGCGACAAAAGAAAAGTACAAAGTGCAAATAGAACTTTATGGAAAAGCCTTAGAAAAGATTACTGGTAAAAAGGTTAAAGAGAAATATATTTATTTGTTTTTCAATGGAAAGATTCTGAAATATTAAGGGTGATAAAATGAGGATTTTACATACATCTGATTGGCATTTAGGTAAAAGCCTTGAAAACTTTTCAAGGATGGAAGAGCAGGAAAAATTTTTAGAAGATTTTGTGCAAATTGTAGAAGAGAACAATGTAGACCTAGTTATAATTGCTGGAGATGTATACGACTCTTCAAATCCTCCTGCGAAGGCAGAGATGCTTTTTTATAGCACCCTAAAAAGGCTTTCTAGTGGCGAGAGAGTGATTTTGGTTATTGCAGGAAATCATGACAACCCTGAAAGGCTTTCTGCAGCAAGTCCTCTTGCCTACGAGCACGGAGTGATACTTCTAGGTACTCCTAAAAGTATTGTTCACAAGGGAGACTTTGGAAAATTTAAAATTTTAGATTCGGGAGAGGGATACTTAGAAATAGAGATAAAAGGTGAAAAAGCTGTAATTATAGCCCTTCCTTATCCCAGTGAAAAAAGATTAAATGAAATTTTCACAGAGGAAATGGAAGAAGGTAAGAGGCAAAAAAGTTACTCTGAGAGAATTGGAGAAATTTTTAAAAGGCTTTCTGAAAAGTACAGGGATGACACTATAAATATAGCAGTCTCCCACATTTTTGTTTCCGGAGGGGAGGAGGCTGGTTCTGAAAGACCTATTCAATTAGGGGGAAGTTTTGCTGTGGAAATAAGACATCTTCCACAAAAAGCTCAGTATATCGCATTAGGACATCTTCATCGGCCCCAAAAAGTTTCTTCTACACTAAACGCCTATTATTCAGGTTCAGCCCTTCAATACAGCAAAAGCGAGATAAACCATTCCAAATGTGCTTATTTAGTAGACATAAAGGCTGGCACCTCCCCTATAGTGAAAGAGGTTTATTTTAAAAATTACAAACCTATAGAAATATTTAAGTGCGACAATATTGATGAAGCAATTGAAATTTGCAAAGAATACCAAGATAAAAATATATGGGCGTATTTTGAAATAAAGACAGATTCTCCTTTGCCACCTTCTAAGATAAAAGAAATGAAACAAATTTTGCCGAACATAGTTGAAATAAAACCTATTTTGCCAGAAGATGAAGCTCAAGTAGAAGATTATGAAATAACCGAAAAAAGCATGCTGGAACTTTTTGAAGAATTTTACTTAAAAGAAAGAGGAGTAACTCCTTCACAAGACCTTATAGACCTTTTTGTGAGTATAGTAAAAGAAGAGGATGAGGAAGATGAGACCTTTGAAGCTTAGAATATCAGGACTTAACAGTTTTGTTGAAGAACAAGTTATAGACTTTGAGCGTCTTACTGAAAGAGGACTTTTTGGAATATTTGGTCCGACTGGAAGTGGCAAATCTACTATCATTGATGCTATTACTCTTTCAATGTATGGGAAAATTCCTAGAAACAGCAGAGAATTCATAAACACCAACTCTATTTCTACATCGGTAAGTTATGAATTTGAGATAGGAATTGGTGCCGAAAGAAAGAGGTATATAGTAGAAAGAAATATAAAAAAAGATTTGAAAACTGGCGGTTACAAAACTACTTTAGCGAGAATAAGAGAAATGGGGGAAAAGGGAGAAAAAGTTCTATGTGAAGGAGATAGAGAAGTACAAAAGAAAATAGCTGAAATATTAGGTCTTACAGCTGAAGACTTTACGCGATCTGTGGTATTGCCTCAAGGAAAGTTTAGTGATTTCTTAAAGTTGACAGGTAAAGATAGAAGAGATATGTTAGAAAGAATTTTTGGATTGGAGAAGTACGGCAATAACTTGCTTAAAAAAATTAGAGAAGTAAAAAATGAAAAGAATCTTATTTTAAATAGAGTAAGTGGAGAACTCAGCCGTTATGAGGGAGTATCTTCTGAGGCTTTGCAGGAAATGACAAAGAAGTTGGAAATCCTTAAAGGGCAAGAAGAAAAATTAGCCGCCGAAAAGAATCGGTTGGATTTAGAAAAAGAAAAATTAAAAGCAATATGGGAAAAGCAGCAAGAATTAAATCAATATCTTCAAAAAAAGGAACTTTTAGAAGGAAAAATTGAAGAGATAGAGAGAAAGAAAGTAAAAATTAAAAAAGCAGAAAAGGCCTTGTCAGTAAAACCTTATATAGATGCAGTTAATGAAACTAATTCTAAGATAGCTCAAAATAAAGAAGAAGTAGAAAAATATACAAAAGAATTGACGGTAATTGAAGAAAATCTTAAAAAGATTGAAAAGGAATATGATATAGCATTACAAAAAAAAGAAGAAAAAATACCTTTATTGATTGAGAAAGAAGAGAAATTAAAAAGGGCTTTGCAAATTCAAAAAGAAGTTAAGACGATAAATGAAGAAAGAGAGAAGCTTTTAAAGACATACAGGGCTGTCGAGAAAGAAATTGAAAAGCTAAAAAAGGAATTAGAAATATTATCAAATGATATAGAGATTACGAAAAAAGTATTAGAAGATAAAGACAAAAAAATAGAAGAATTAAAAATTAGCTCTGGGCAGAGAGAAAAAATATTCTCTGCGCTAGAAGTCCAAAAAGAATTTGAGAGAATCGAAAAAGACAAGAGGGAAAAAGAGGTAAAGATTTTTGAGTTGGAGGAAGCTATAAAAAGGCAACAGAAAGAGCATGAAAGACTTAAGAATCTGATAAAGCAAAAAGAGGAGGAAATACAAGCTTTAGAAGAAAAAATTAGAAATCTTGAAGGTCATATGCCGCCGACTAGCGATGAACTTCTTATCATGCAGCAGCAGTTGGAAGAACAAAAAAGTAAATTTTTAGAGGCAAAAGAAAATGATGAGTTAAGGCAAAACATTAAAGGAATTTTAGATGAAATTTCTGATTTAAAAGGGAAATTAAAAGAGCAAATAAAAAAACTGGAAGATGACATAAAAACAAAAAGCAAACAATTGGAAAATCTAACTAAAGAAATAGAAGAGATTCAAAGACAAAATATAGCAGGGGAATTGGCAAAAGATTTAGAAGAGGGAATGCCTTGTCCTGTTTGTGGCTCAGTCCATCATGTAAAATTGGCTCAAAAAATAGATGAAGAATTAATAAATGAAAAAAGAGCTTTTGAGGAGATTTTTAAAAGAGAAATTGAAGAATTTCAAAACCAGCTTCTTAAATTAAAAGGGGAGTTGGTAGCTTTAGAAGCAAAAGAAGAATTTCATAAAAAGGAATATGATAGATTAGAGGAAAAACTAAAGGGTATTGATATAAAAGCCTTTGAACAAAATGTAGGGCAGTTGCAACTTAGATTTGAGAAGGCGAAATTAAAAACAGAAAGATGGAATAAAGAAAAAGAGGAAATAAATGCTTTACTTAAAAAGCTGGGAGAAGAAAAGGCACAGTTAGATTTGGAGGAAGCGAGACTAAAAGAAAGCCTCGGCAAGGATGTCAAAGCTCTAAAAGAGTTGAAAGTATCAGTAGAAGAGCTTAGTAGAGCATATTCATGTATTTTAGACCAATTAGAAAGTTTAAGGACAGAATTAGAGATTAGAGATTTTAAACAAAAGGTTATAGAAATAAATGAAAAAGATAGAGAAGTAGAAAAGCTTCAGAAGGAAAGTGAACTTTTAGAGAAGAAACTGGAGGAATTGGTGAATAAAAAAGAGATTTTGTCAAATAAGATTAATGAACTTTTAATAAAAAAAGCTCAGATTGTTGAGATAGGCAAAGAAAAGTCAAAGTACCTCCAAGAAAGACAAAAAGAAATAGATATTTTATCAGAAGGCAAAGAAATAGAGAATTATTTAAAGGAAGTACAGAGAGAAAGAGAAAATATATTGAAAGAAGAAAAAATATTAAAAGAGCAGTTTGAAAATGAGAAAAAGAAGAGGCAGGAGACAGAAAACAAAAAAGTATCAGCTTTAGAAAATCAAATTTTATTAAACAATATGTTAAAAGATCAGTTTGAAAAACTTAATGCTTCTATTTCGAAAAATGGATTTAAGGATGAAAAAGAAGTTATGGAATGCTTTTTAGATGAAGGTACGATAAAGTCCTTGGAAGAGGAGATAAAAAATTTTGAAAATGAGTATATATCCATATGTTCAAACATTGAGAGGTTGGATTCTACTTTGAACGGGCAGAGGATTGAAGAAGAGGTTTGGAGAAATTTAGAAGAAAAAATCAAAGAGACAGAACAAGCCTTAACTGAAAAAAGAAAAGAGATAGGTGCTACACAAAAAACACTTGAAGATATACAAAATAATCTCCAAAAAGTAGAGGAATTAACTGAGCAAAAGAAAGAACTAGAGCAGTTATTAGATATGTTAGAAGATTTGGATAAACTGTTTCAAGGGAATCATTTTGTGGAGTTTGTGGCTACAAGGCAACTTAAGCTTATTACTTTTTCTGCTTCTAAAAGGCTAAAAGAAATTACAAGAGGAAGATATGCATTAGAATTGGACTCTGACAATAATTTTGTCATGAGGGACGACTTTAATGGGGGGACAAGGCGGTCTGTTGACACTTTATCTGGGGGAGAGACTTTTTTGACTTCTCTCTCTTTAGCTTTGGCACTTTCTTCTCACATACAATTAAAAGGTAGGGCGCCTTTAGAATTTTTCTTCTTGGATGAAGGCTTTGGCAGCCTTGATTCAGAACTTCTTGATGTGGTTATGACATCCCTAGAAAGACTTCGCAATGATAAGATGGTTGTAGGTATAATAAGCCATGTTGAAGAGCTAAAGAATAGGGTACCTGTAAAACTTATCATAATTCCTCCCTCAACTGCAGGAGAAGGAAGTAAGGTGAGGATAGAGTATAGTTAAATAAAGAGAAGGAATCTCTCTTCTCTCTTTACACTTTTTTAGTTACTATTTTTTCAATCAATTACTTCCAAAATCTTTTCTACTTCTTTTTTTGCCTATGTAATAAAGGGTTACGAATTTATTTACTCTCATAAAGATTTCATTTGTCAACAAATTAAAGCGACGACCTACTTTGTTAAAGAGGTCGTCGCTGTCGAAAAGAAGGGATATTTTATGGGTGACCTTTATTTCAAAGGCTTGTGTACAAACCACCAGTCAAAAGCTTCAATTTCTTTTGATTTAATTTTTTCTTTTCTTTCATTTGCAGAAGCTTCATCAGTGGAAGGTGGGACTATTACATGGTCTTTAATCAAGTAGTTATTTGGCCATTTCTCAGGGAGTGCCACGCCGTATTGGTCTGCTGTTTGCAATGCTTTTAATGCTCTTAATATTTCATCCACATTTCTTCCAACTTCTTGTGGATAATACATTATAAGTCTAATTGTTCCTTTGTCGTCTACTATAAATACTGCTCTTACAGTATTGGTGCCTTTGCCTGGATGAATCATTCCTAATTGGTTAGAGACTTTTCCTAAGTCATCGGCTATGACTGGGAAAGGAATAGCTATGTTTGTGTTGTCCTTTATCCACTCTACCCATTTTATATGGGAGAAAACTTGGTCAACTGAAAGACCTATTAATTCAGTGTTTAATTCTTTAAAGTCATTAGCTTTCCTTGCAAATTCTACAAATTCTGTTGTGCAAACTGGTGTAAAGTCTGCTGGGTGGCTAAAAAGCACAAACCATTTTCCTGCGTAATCTTCAGGCAGTCTCTTTACTCCCTGAGTTGTTACTACCTCCATAGATGGGAATTTTTCTCCTAATAATTTCATTCTAATTTCCTCCATTTTTTAAGCCTCCTTATTTTTCTCATTACATTTTTTGCATATACCATAAACATTTATGTCAACATTTCTAATTACAAAGCCTTTTAATTCTTCTACATTTATAATTTCCTCTGATACGGGAAAATCATATACGTTGCCACATATTTCACATTTAAAGTGTCCGTGAAAGTAAGTGTTTATATCATATCGCAATTCTTTTTCTTTCAAAGATAAAGCATTTACAACTCCTTTTTCCATAAACAATTCCAATGTGTTGTAAATACTGGTTTTTGAAAGGGTTGGTATTTCATTTATTAAGTATTGATAAATATCATCAGCTGTTGGGTGTATTCTATTGTTTAAAAGGTATTCTAATACTTTTATCCTTATAGTAGAAGGTTTTATATCATGTCTCTTTAAATAATCTTTTAATTGCTCTATTGTATAAGTCATTTTCATTACTTCTTTCTCACGATTATTTTGCTGCGTAGTAGCATCTTTTGGGAGAAATTATCAGATCCTCTTTCTTAAGTTCTTTTATAGCTTTGTCCACCTCTTTTTTGTCTAAATTAGCTTTTTGTGCAATATCTCCTGGTCTTAAAGGTTCAGAGGATTCTTTTAAAATTTTTAACACTAACTCTTTTACTTCCATTTATCTCACCTCGTTTGTATTAAATTTAATTTTGTACTGATTTCAATTTTATTATAATATCAATTTTCTTTTTTGTCAACAGTTTTTTTAAAAATTTATTTTTATTTTTACCACTTAAAGGAGGATTATTAAATACAGAGAAGTAATCTTCAAAAAAAACATTGACAATTTTAAAGGAAAAGTATATTATAGTAATAGAATGCATTCGGTTGCATAAAAGTTCTTGACATTTCTCCCCGATTTGATTAATTGTCAAAATTAATCAAATTCTTTTTTTAATGTTGGATGCATTCGATTGCATTTACTAAAAAGAATAGGAGAGGTCTTACAAATGTCCGAAATAAGATATGACCTTATAACTGGTAAAAGGGTGATTATAGCTACAGAGCGAGGTAAAAGACCTCATGATTTCAATGTAAACTATGAGGAAAAGAAAAATAATACTTGTCCTTTTTGCCCAGGAAACGAAGAGATGACTCCTCCTACTTTAGTTGAAATTAAGGATAAAAAAGGGAACTGGTTAGTCAGAGGATTTGAAAATAAATTTGCAGCAGTGAACACAGATTTAAAGAGTTTTGAGGCACCATCCCTTTATAAAGCAGAATATGGTTATGGTGTAGCAGAAGTGATAGTAGAGTCACCAGAACACGATGTAACTTTTGGAAGTTTATCTTTAGAACAAATGCAAAAAGTTTTTATGGCAATAATTGAGCGTTATAAAAAAATTGCTCAAGACGATAAAATAAAATACATTCAGGTGTTTAAAAATTTTGGGGCAAGAGGAGGAGCTTCCTTAGAACACGGGCACTGGCAAATTATAGCTACTTCTTTTATTCCAGATGTAGTAGAAAAAGAAGTAGCAGGTACACAAGAATATATTAAGAAGAAGGGCAAATGTCCTTATTGTGAAATTGTCAAATATGAAAAAGAAGAAGGTAAAAGGATAATAAGTGAAAATGAGAATTTCATTGTTATTGCTCCTTATGCATCTCAATATCCTTATGAATGTTGGATAATACCCAAAGAGCATCAAGAGAGATTTGAAGAGTTAAAAGAAGAAAATGTTGCAAGTTTGACTAAAATTTTGAAGACTCTTATAGTAAAGTACGAGAGAGAATTTAACTTTCCGCCATATAATATTGTGGTTCATACATTACCAATTTATGATACAAGAAATTACCATTGGCATTTTGAAATTGCCCCAAGGCTTACTGTGGCAGCTGGTTTTGAGTTAGGGACAGGAGTTTATATAAATCCAGTGCCACCAGAATTGGCAGCATCAGTTTTAAGAATATAAAAATTTTATTGAAAGAAGTGGTCAAATGTATATTAGTAAAACTTTCAACTTTGAAGATATACCTACAAAACTGAAAGATATACTTAAAAATATAAATAAAGACAATTTTAAAAAGTTTAGGTGGTTTCAGGAAAAGGCTTATGATATTTTAGATATATTTTTATTTGATTATGCAATATTGTCTAAAAAAGAAGCTGAGGTCATAATTGCAGCTATTATAGCTTTTGTAGTGAAAGCTTCAACGAGTAATAAGGAGATTATGTTGCTTTATTATGTACCTTTAATTATAACTCCTTATTTTAGGAATAATGATTTAATAGATATTATTGAGAGTCCAAATTTAAAAGCTTTTATATACGATGGAATTGACGATATAAATTATGTTAAGTTTTTAAATAAAGTGTTAAGTGAAGAAACAGTTATAAAATTTGAGTCTGGTGCCCAATTAATTCCTTATAATCTTAAAAAAGACGATATATACAGTTCAAGAAGGCTGAGCAATAAGTCTAGTAATAGTTTAACATTTTTGCAAAAAGATGAAATAATAAAGACTTATAGAAAATTTGTAAAAGGAGTTAATCCTGACCTTGAAATGACTTTTGAACTTAAAAATGCAGGTTTTGGAAATGTTCAAGATATAAGAGGATATTTTTTATATAAAGACAGGAACAGAGAAAGGTACACTGTTGCTATAATAGTGGAACACATTAAAAACATGGGAGACATGTGGCAATATACCGAAGAGTATTTGTCTTCTGTAATTTCTACTTTATCCGATTATGATGAAATTAAGGAAAGTTACGTAGAAGGATACTTGAGCAATTACCTTGAAGAGGTAAGAGGGATAGCAAGGATAATTGCCGATATGCATATTAAATTGTCTTATATTGATAAAGAAGATTTTGCTAAAAGAAATGTGGAAATATCAGATGTTGAAGAAATAGTAAAAAGTATAAAAAATAATTTTACTAAACTTTTAAATTTTGTAAAATTGTCAACTTTCGATGAACAAATAACTTCAATGATAGAAGAGATTGTAAAGCAACAAGATTTTTTAATGAGCAAATTAGAAGAATTTAAAGATACTGCTGTTTTTGGCAAATATATAAGATGTCATGGAGACCTACACTTAGAGCAAATTTTAAAGACTGAAGAGGGATATGTGATAATAGATTTTGAAGGGGAACCGACAAAACCTATTGAGGTGAGGAGAAAAAAAATATCTCCATTAAAAGATGTGGCAGGCATGATACGCTCTTTTAGTTATGCTGCTTATGCTGCTTATTTTAATTATCTTAATGCAAAAGGTAAGTTTCGGGATGAAAAAATAGAAAAAGCGCTATTATGGTGGGAAAAAGCTGTCACAGAGACCTTTGTGGAAAACTATTTGGAATTGGTGACAAGGGAAGCACCAGACATTGTACCAGAAGGTAAAAACTTTGATAAGGCTTTAGCTATTTTTAAATTAGATAAAGCTCTTTTTGAAGGAATTTATGAGGTAAATAATAGACCTTCTTGGTTTAGAATACCTTTAAAAGGTATTTTAGAGTGTATTGAGGATTTGAAATTAGAAAAGCACAGATCGGAGGTAAATTATGGATAAGTTAAAAGTTACAATGTTTACAAATGAATACCCACCTAATATTTACGGTGGAGCTGGCGTTCATGTAGATTATCTTGTCAGGGAACTGTCTAAACTGATGAAAGTAGATGTGAGATGCTTTGGTGACCAAGATTATACGGCTGATAATGTAAAAGTCCGTGGATATAAAGAGTGGGATAAGTTAAAGGAAAATTCAGATCCAAGATATCAGAAAGTTTTGGGGCCTTTTTCCATAGATTTGGCAATGGTGAAAGATGAGATAGACTCAGATATTTTACACTGCCATACCTGGTATACTTTCATGGCGGGCTTTTTAGCTAAAAAATTGTATGATAAACCCCTTGTAGTTACAATTCACAGCCTTGAGCCTTTAAGGCCATGGAAAGAGGAACAGTTAGGAAATGGATATAAGCTAAGTTCTTGGATGGAAAAAACAGGAATTGAAGCCGCTGATAGGGTTATAGCAGTATCACAAGGATCGAAAGAAGATATATTGAAGTATTACAATATTCCAGAAGAAAAAGCTGAAGTTATATATAACGGCATAGATTTGAACCAATACCAGAAAACAGATAGAAATATTGCTCGCAAAAAATATGGAATTGAGGGTAAATACATTCTCTTTGTAGGAAGAATATCAAGGCAAAAGGGCATTACTTATTTAATAGATGCAGTAAAGTATCTACCTAAGGATATAAAGGTTGTACTATGTGCTAGTTCTCCAGATACACAAGAGGTTTTAGAAGAAGTAGAGCAAAAGGTTAAACTTTACGACAATATTATTTGGATAAATAAAATGGTAGAAAAAGAAGAAATTATAGAGTTGTACAGCAATGCTGAAGTTTTTGTTTGTCCTTCTATTTATGAGCCTTTTGGTATAATAAATTTAGAAGCAATGGCTTGTAAAACTCCTGTTGTGGCAAGTGCTACAGGAGGAATTAAAGAGGTTGTGGTTCATGAAGAGACAGGATTCCTTGTGGAACCAGGCAATTCTGAAGAATTAGCAAAATATATAAACATACTTTTGAATAACAAAGATTTAGCTATAAAGTTTGGAGAAAATGGGAGAAAACGTGTTGAAGAGATGTTTAGTTGGGAAAGTATTGCTAGAAAGACTTATGAGATGTACAAGGATGTAATAGAGAAATATAAAAAATAAATGCGCTAAGGCAGGGGTGACAATTTCCCTGCTTTGTTTTTTTGTGTTATAATAAACTTAAAAAAATAATGGATGGTGTGGCCATGGAAGGAGAATCTTTTCTTTATAATTCGGTAATAATTTATGGCTACATAGCGCTTTTTATAGGGCTTATGATTGAAGGAACTGGAATGCCGGGACCAGTGCAAATATTATTTTTCGCTGCAGCGTACTTGGTTTCAAAGGGGGAAATGAACCTTTTTTATGTTATAGTCATCGCTGCATTAGGAAATGTGACAGGAAATGTGATAGCTTATTTGGTAGGCTATTATAAAGGTAGGCCTGTTGTTGAAAAGTACGGTAAATATCTAAAAATAACAGTAAAAGACCTTGAAGCTATGGATAAATGGTTTGCTAAATATGGAGGATTTACGGTTTTATTAGGTAGGCTAATAGGACTTCCGCGGACCCCGGCTATTTGGGCCTCGGGAATAACGCGTATGAATTTTACTGTGTATGTGGTGTTTTCTGCTATTGCTGATTTTATATGGTCTACTTTTTGGGCAGTAGTGTCTTATCTTGCTGCAAAACAATTGATTAACATAAACTTTTTCGGAAAGAGCCAACCGCCTTGGGTGTATTTTGCTTCCACAATAGGCTTTATGATATTTTTATATGTAGTTTGGAAGGTACTCCTTTGGATGAAAGAAAAGTATCTAACGTAACTATTAAGAAGATAGCAAATGTATCTGATCTTTTAGATATAGAGGATATATGCTATGAGTTTAGAGAATGTGTCGGAAGTTTATCCTTTATTAAAAGGTAAGAGAGTTTAGGGAGTCACAGGTTTAGCGTAAAAGAATTTAATAGGGTCACTGTATTTAGGTACCACTATTTTATCAGAAGTTTGTATGTCTACTTTAATACCATAAAATCTTAAAGTATCTACTATTCCGCCTTTTAAATTAAGAGCTGCTTGCAATGTGTCAGGGTCTCCTATTGCTTTTATTACGTAAGGAGGAGCATACCTGGTAGAGTTTATGATTATCGTTGGACCTACGCATCGTATTTCAGATGTTGCAATTATTCTTTGGTTGTTTATAGCTATTGCTTCAGCTCCACCCGCTTTCAATTCATTTACAATACTTAATAAATCTTCATCATGGACTAAGTACAAATTAGGGTCTTCCCCGTCTCGAGGCTGTAAGTCGCTGTCATTTACCGTTACTATAACTCCTGGGCCTACCATATCTGTAAGTCCTGCTAAAATTTTGTATTTTTCAACATCCTGCTGTAGATTTTTTAAAGCGGCATCATCTTTTGATGCAACATCTTCGTACTCTTTAAATCTTTTAGTGAGTTCTTCTAATTGCTGTTCTAAATTTGCCTTTTCTTCTTGAGCTTTTTTGAGCTGTTGAGTAAGTTCTTCTAATCTTGCAGAGTTTGTAACTGAAATAGAGGTAGGAGGTTTATCGCCGCCTTGTACAGTTTTAAATTGCATAGAAATCATGAGACCCATTGCAATAAATACAAGTATCAAAGATAAAGTTTGCAATGCCTTTCCTTTCAATTTCTCCACATCCTTTCTCTATATAAAAAGACATCTTCGTCTTGCTTTTGGTTTCAGCTTATATGCACTTTTATAAATAACTATGATACTCTATAAATACTATAACATGGAAAATGTTAAAATTTATTAAGAAATTATTAAGTTTTTATTACAAGAAGGTTACAAAAGCCTTAATATTCCCCAGAGGAATCATTTTAAACGTGAATATATTAATTAATTTAGAGAAAAAATAAACTTGACTATTTTTTGAAATCTGATAAACTTTTATTAACAGAAAATTAATATTGAAAAGGAGAGAGTATTATGAACAAAATATCTATAATAGGTTCTGGATTTGTTGGTGCTACTACTGCATACACACTGGCTTTGAGTGGGATTGCCAAAACTATTGTATTAATAGATATTAATAAAGACAAAGCAGAAGGCGATGCTCTTGATATAAGCCACGGCGTACCGTTTATTAGTC
>Ga0208430_10085_pt1 | contig 25948 bp, 29 predicted proteins | sample Wag42014_10_12_FD_187329 | JGI IMG/M metagenome (GOLD analysis project Ga0208430, IMG submission 187329) | Deep subsurface shale carbon reservoir microbial communities from Ohio, USA - Utica-2 Time Series 2014_10_12 (SPAdes) (version 2) ...
TACCTGTAACAGAGTGAGTCATATTTACTTCTACTTCTTTTATTTTATACCCTTTCTTTAATATATCTATTGTCATACCAACTTCTATTCCAAAACCTTTATAAAAAGTTTTTAAACTCTCTAAAACCTCTTTTTTAAAAGCCCTTTGACCTGACAAGACAGATTCAATTTCATATCCTGTAAAGTATTTTACTCCTTTTCTGGCTAAAGTTTTAACAAAGCCAAATCCAGCTTTTACATTTGTCTTTGGAAATTTAGCAATTGTAACATCTGCTTCTCCATCAAGAACAGGTAATATAAGTTTTTTGACTTCTCGTGACGAAAGGCCTACATCTGCGTCTAAAAAAACTATAACATCATTTTTTACATATTTTAAACCTTCTTTTAAAGCTGTTCCTTTGCCAACATTTCTCTTCATATTGACTATTTTAGCCCCTGCTTTTCTTGCCTTTTCAGCAGTATTGTCAGTTGAGCCATCATTTATTACGATGACTTCATCAACTTCTTCAACATCTTTTAATCCTTTTATGGTATCAATTATTCTTTCTTCTTCATTGTAAGCAGGTATCAGCACACTAACTTTTTTCTTCATCTATCTACCCTCACTTTTTAGAATTAGCAGCGGAATTATGAGTAGAATTGTCAGCCTTCATAAAAGAATCTGGCATTAAGCTCATTGCACTTTGCTTAATTCCATAATTGCCTTCTTTACCCTCCATTACCATTATAAGTGACGTCTGCCCTATTATATCCTCCACATTATCTATTGTGGAAATATGTTGTTTTTTATACACATCAATATACGAATATTTAGTATCACTTTGTTCAACACCTATAATAGGAACATTAAGTAGTTTCACTTGTTTTATAATAGGAATATCTATAGAAGCTATATTATTATCTTTATTATTACTTCCTCCAGCTATAATTACAAAATCTGTATTACCTGGAATCCCTGTAAAATCTATATAACCATTCGTCTTTAAATAATCAATAAGGTCGACATCCTGACCTGTTACAATTGCATTAGCTAATTTTGAAGCTACAAATTCATTCAAATGCTTTTCGTCTACTGTAACTCCATATTTATTAGAAAGGAAGTCTATTAAATTTTGCACTTCCAATTCATCGCCAGTATCAAAACTGTCTTTTATAACAGTAATCGACTCAATAGTAGCTCCTGCCTTTAAAAGAGCATTTCTCATGCCAGAATATATAAACTCATTTGTAGTTTCAATAATCGCTACCTTAACTCCACTTAACTTATCAGCTACTAACTCAGGAAAAATAATTTGATGATATTGATTGTAATACCCTATCTGTTTATTTAACTCTTGAACAGTGTTTTTTAAATTATTATTTTCTGTTTGTAAATCCTTAAACTTTTGTTCTAACTCGTTTATAATTGAAGTTTGTTGCTCTGAAAAAACTTTTTGTCCATCTAACATAAAACCTATAAAAATGCCAATTCCTAAAGCAATAAAAATAGAAGCAATTGTTAAAACATAGTATTTAATATTTATATTCATAAAAATCCTCCTCAAAATCCGATTAAAAGGCGAATTCTAAGTTGTAATAGCTTCAATAACTGCTGCATAGGTGGAGAAAAATACGCTATTACTCCAAGAGGAATCAATGCTGCTAGTATAATGCTAAATATATAAGAAATTTTGAAAGTTTCCCTGTACAGTTTATTTACTCCTTTAGCATCGATTAATTTTTCTCCTACTTTTAATCGCACTAAAAAAGTGCTGGACATTCCTTTTCTCCCTTTTTCCAGAAAATCAATCATGCTGGAATGGGTCCCTACAGCCACAATTAAGTCAGCACCTTTTTCAAAAGCCAAAAGCATAGCTATATCTTCACTTGTACCTGGAGCCTTAAAAATTTCCGCTTTAAGGCCTAATGCCGTTACTCTTTCCAAGCCCGGCGCTCTTCCGTCGGGATAGGCATGAACAATAATTTCCTTAGCCTTTTTTAAAGCCTCATCGCTTACACTGTCCATATCTCCAATGACTATGTCAGGAACAAGGCCAAACTCTAAAAGAGCATCTGCCCCTCCATCTACCCCTATTAAAATCGGTTTTACATCGTTAATATACTGTTTTATTGTAAACAAATCTTCTTTGTAATCCTTTCCTCTAACAACCACAAGAGCATGTCTATTTTTAAAACGAGTTTTAGTATTAGGTAATTCAACACCACCCAAAATAAAATATTTTTCTTTTTTTGCATATTCCAATGTATTTTCAATAAATTTATCTAATTCAACACCTATGTTTTCGCGACTTTCCTGCAATTTATAGTTTATAACGTCCTTTGTAAGAAGTTTCCCGCTTTTTATAAACACACCATCTTTATATATTTCATTATCTATTATAGTGATTTTGTCATTTTCTTTCAACAAATCAAAAATATCCTTCCCAACATCGTCAATAATTGGAATTCCAGCCTCACATAAAATAGAAGGCCCCATGTTAGGATATCTGCCACTTATAGACTTATCAGCATTTATGACTGCCAAAACTTTTTTTTCAACTAAGGATTCAGCAGCCACTTCATCTATATCTCTATGGTCAATTATAGCTATTTCTCCAGAATTTAGTCTTTTTACTAAATTTTTAGTTCTTTTATCCATTTTAATTGTACCTGTTATTTGCATACAAGCTTCCTCCATAAAGTAACATCCCATTGTTTATTATTATAGCATAAAAAATTTTTACATGAAATAAAAAGTCATTTTATTCAGTTACATAAAAATCCTTCCACTTGTTGAATCCTCAACAAATAGAAGGATTTTGGGCTCTACTTTTATGTTTATCATATTTTTAAATGGGAGGTTAAAAAAGAGAAAGCAGGTATCTGCCCCTTTTACCCTGCTTTCATCCCCAACCTCAATTTATCAGCAATAAGCGCAATGAATTCAGAATTTGTCGGTTTACCTTTTTCGTCATTTATAGTATATCCAAAAAGTTCATTTAAAACCTCTGTTTTGCCCCTGCTCCACGCAACTTCTATTGCATGCCTTATAGCTCTTTCTACTCTGCTAGGAGTAGTATTGTACTTTTCAGCAATTTTAGGATATAACATTTTAGTTACAGAATTTAAATATTCCATATTGCTAATAACAAGAGAAATAGCATCTCTTAGATACATATAGCCTTTTATATGAGCTGGTACTCCTACCTCATGAATAATTTCTGTAATCATTGCTTCAAGGTCATAATTTTTCTTCGCTTTTACCACAGGAAATACAGTCTTTGATACTACATCTAATTCAGGCTCCATAAGCTCAGAAATCCTTTTTGACAACATAGCTAAATCAAAAGGTTTTAAAATATAATAATCTGCCCCTAATGCAATAGCCCGTTGAGTTATTTTTTCTTGGCCTACTGCAGATAAGACTAAAATTTTAGGCTTTTTTAATTGTTCTTCATTTATCTTTTCCAAAACACCAATGCCATCTAAATAGGGCATTATAATATCTAAAATTAACAAATCTGGCGGTTGATTTTTAATGAGTTCAATCGCTTGGTTGCCGTCATTGGCAACACCAACCACTTCAATATTTTCTTGAGTAGATAAATACTCAGCTAAAATAGTAGCAAATTCTTTGTTATCATCTGCTATCCCTACTCTAATCTTCTTAACCAATTATTTAACCTCCCATTGCTAATATTAGTATATAATATTTATTCTACATAATAATTGAATTTCCTTCTTTTTCCCTTAAAAATTTTTAGTTATTTGTAAAAACCTGCTTATTATTAAGTAGAGTATTCATTTCATTAATCATCCATTCTGCATAAACAGCATATCCTTTTGTAGGGTCATTCACAAAAACGTGAGTAACTGCTCCTACCAGTTTTCCATCTTGTATAATAGGACTACCACTCATACCCTGTATTATGCCTCCAGTCTTTTTTAATAAATTCTTGTCAACAATTTTAATTATCATACTTTTAGGGCTAGGAGTTTCTTGATACGCTTTTTTGATAATTTCAATATCAAATTGCTGTATACCTGTATTATCAATGGTAGCCAATATTTTAGCTGGCCCTTCTTTTATTTGGCTTTGATATGCTATAGGAATCTCGCCATACAAATCGTTCTTAAAGTCTTCATACATATTCCCGTAAATTCCAAATTCAGTGTTTTTTAATATATTCCCTATTGTATCAACTTCTTCTAAAAAAATCCCTTTTAATTCCCCAGGTTTACTTCTTCTTCCTTGGTCAATAGAAGTAATTCGAGAATTCATAATCTCTCCATTTTCTACTGATAACATGTGACCAGTATCTATATCAGTTATAGCATGACCTAAAGCTCCATACATCTTGCTAGTAGGATAATAAAAGGTTAAAGTACCTATACCAGCAGTGTGGTCTCTCACCCAAAGACCTATTCTGTATTGTTTATCCTCTTTTGACTTTATAGGATAAATAGTAGTATAAAAAATATTATTTTTTCTGTTTATTTTTAATTTTAAAGCTTTCCCTTGTAATTCATTTGCAATGTTAGTGATATCTTCTGCTTGCTTTATTTCTATGCCGTTGACTTCTAATATTATATCTCCTATCTGTATTTTCCCTTGCTTATAAGGACTATAAATTTTACCGTCCTCCCCCATTATATCTGAATAGCCTACTACTAATACTCCCTTTGTATTTAACTTGACCCCTATCGCTTGGCCGCCCGGTACTACTTTTATTGTCGGAACGATGTCAACACTGATATGCTTTATAGGAAATATTCCAAAGAGCTTAAAATCCAAATTTACTGTGCCAGTGTTTACTGCTTCTATAGTAATAGGTTCTTTCAAATTTAAAACATTTTTATCTTCTGTATCATTAATTTTTAAAAAACCTTTTTTATCAGCTTGAAAACTTACTTTTATTGGTATATTAAAGTTATAATTAACTTTTTCTCCTTGAAAAAATTTAAAACTTGAGGGAGTTTTCGCTATATCTTGTATAGGAGTAAAATAATTTGCAAATACTAAAAAAAAGCTTAAGAATATAAAAAGTAACAATTTTACTGTATTTTTTGTCATCTTCTCACTTCCTTTTTTGCAGCTTATTTAATCTAAAATTAACTTAACCTTTTTTAAAGCTTTATATACTGTCAATATATTATCCGATAGTAAAAGGAAGTGAGATTAAACTAAAATATTAAATTTTGCTTTTAAATTGAGATGCAATATCTAATAATTCTTCTGAATGTTCTAAAGTAGTCTGAGTAACACGCGATCCTCCCATAATACGAGCTAATTCATTTATTTTGCCTTGATAGTCAAGTTTTTCCATATTTATATAAGTTCTTTCATTTTTTGTAATTTTGGAAATTCGATAATGTGTATCTGCCATAGAGGCAATTTGAGGTAGGTGAGTAACACAAATCAATTGATGTTTTTTAGAAAGATATGCCATTTTTTCAGCTACTAATTGGGCAGTTTTCCCGCTTATTCCTGTATCAACTTCGTCGAAAATCAAAGTGGAAATTCCATCTGCGGAAGCAAGAATAGTTTTTAACGCCAGCATAATTCTCGAAAGCTCACCACCAGAAGCAATTTTAGATAAAGGCTTCAAAGGTTCTCCTCTATTTGTAGAAATTAAAAATTCAATTTTATCAAATCCTGTTTCAGTAGGTTCTTCCATTTTTTCTATATTCACTTTAAAATAAGCATTTGGCATATTAAGTTCAACTAAAATTTGATTTATATTTTTTTCTATATTATCTGCTATTTGCTTCCTTTTGAGATGTAATGCTTCACCAACTTCTAAAATTTTTTCCCATAACTTTTGCTGCTTAAGCTTCAATTCTTGTTGCTTTTCTTCAAAATTTAATATATTCTCTAATTCTCTTTTTTTATTTTCTTTAAATTCTAAAATATGCTGTATTGTAGGTCCATATTTTCTTTTCAAGGAATTTATTTGATCTAATCGTATTTCTATTTCCTCTAAACTTTGCTGATTAAAATCTAAGCCATTCAAGTAATCCCGTACCTGTAAGGCACAATCCTCTAATTCATAGAGAATATTCTCCAGCTTATCTTTTAAGTTTTTTAGCTTTTCATCTATAGAAAGGGCTGTTTCTAAATTTTTTATTACAACATGTAAATTATCTAAAACAGAAAAGCCTCCACTACCTTCATACAAAATTTTGTAACTAGAATTCATAGCGGTAAATAATTTTTCGAAATTCATAAGCAAATTTCTTTTTTCTAACAACTGTGTTTCCTCTTCTACACTCAAATTCGCCTTTTCAATCTCTTCAATTTGATACTTCAAAAGGTCAATTATTTCATTCTTTTCTTTTTCATCTTTAAAAAAACTTGAAATCTCTTTTTGTATCTTTCTATATTCTTCTAACACCTCCTTAAATCTTTCTTTTAAACTTTTAAACTCTTGGTCACCAAAATTATCTAAAATAGAAAGATGTTTTGTATTGTCTAAAAGAAACTGATGCTCATGTTGGCCTAAAATATCTACTAAGAAAGCTCCTATTTTACTCAAAAAAGAAAGAGGCACTATTCTGCCATTTATTCTACAATAACTTCTTCCGTTTTTTGTAATTTCCCTATTTATTATTAAAGTGTCATCCTCTTCTAACTCCAAACCTATTTCTTCTAAAATTTCTACAATTTTATCTTTATTGGAATCCACAAAAAATACGCCCTCTACAATAGCTTTTTCTTCACCTGTGCGTATTATCTCTTTGCTGCCCCGACCGCCTAAAAGCAGCAAGACCGAATCAATAACTATAGATTTGCCTGCTCCTGTCTCACCCGTTAATACATTGAATCCTTCCTCAAATTGCAACTCTGCCTTGTCAATTAATGCAACGTTTTGAATGCTAAGTGCTAAAAGCATAGCAAAACCCCCAGAAATCACTTAATTAACTTTTTGAATTTCTCCAACAACTCTTGAAGAGCTTCTTCATTTCTCGCTAAAACAAAAATAGTATTATCTCCTGCTAATGTGCCAACTATATTATTCCAATTTAATGTGTCGATAGCTTCTGCTGCTGCAGGAGCTGTGCCTGATAACGTTTTTATAACTATGATATTTCCTGCATAATCAACACTAATTATAGACTCAGACAATAGAGTCATTAGCCTATCTGTGATATGGCTGTCTACTTTTCCCATCGGTGCGTATTTATATCTTTTCCCATCTTCTGTTAACACTTTTATAAGTCTTAATTCTTTTATATCTCTTGACACAGTAGCCTGAGTTACATCAATACCTTGCTTTTGAAGTTCAGCTGCTAGCTCTTCCTGTGTTTCAATTTCTTTTTCAGAGATTATTTCAAGAATTTTAGCGTGCCGAGCTATTTTCATCATATTAGCCATCACCTCATTTTATCTTTCTGTAAGTTTGTCCCTCAACAAATCAAAAAAATTGGTATTTTTTACTTTTATAAGATTGGTATATTCATTGCTCTTTTTAATGTAAATTATATCTCTATAATCAAGTTTAAATCCCTGTTGCCCGTCGGTTGTTATCATTAAATCGTGATTTTCTTCGCTTATTTCCAATCTTATAACATCCTCTGGTAAAACTATTATAGACCTTGAATACAAAGTATGAGGGCAGATGGGTGTTATTATTATAACTTCAACAGTAGGATATACAATAGGTCCGCCCGCCGAAAGCGAATAAGCAGTTGAACCAGTAGGAGTTGCAATTATTACTCCATCTGCTAAATAGGTATCTACGTAATTGTTATTTACATAGGCATTTATGCGAGCCATTCTTGAAAAAGCTCCTCTTGTAATAACAATATCATTTAAAGCTCTAAAATTAATGATTTCCATATCATTTTTAACTATATTTGCTTCCAGCATCATCCTTTTTTCGACTGTATATTCTCCCTTATATATTTTATCTAAAGAAATAAACGCCTCATTCATGTCTACCTCTGTAAGAAATCCAAGGTGACCCAAATTTACGGCAAAAATAGGCGTGCCAAAAGGTGCACAAAGCCTCGCTACATTTAAAATAGTGCCATCTCCTCCTAGTGCAATTATAAAATCGGACTTACTATATATATCTGTGGATTTTTTACCGTATTTATCATAACCCATTTTAGAAGCAACTATTTCGTTAAGATATGGCTCAGAATCATGCTCCAGTAGCCATTTTACAATGGATTTAGTTACTTCTAAGTCTTTATCTTTATTAATATTGGGAATAACACCGACTTTTTTCATCATAATATCACCACATTTATCATATTCTACAAAAAAACAAATTTTCCTGCTAAATATTTTATTTGTTCAAAGTTTTAAAAGCCTCTTCTATAATTTTCGCAATGTCAAAGTTGAATTGATTTTTAATTTCTTTTTTACCGCAAATTAAATATTCTATATTGCCTTCTGCACCCTTTATAGGAGAATAGGTAATGCCTATTATACCGTAATTATATTTTTGAAACAAGGTCACAATTTTTTCAATCACTTCTTTATGAACAGCGGGATCTTTTACAACTCCTTTTTTGCCTACTTTTTCTCTCCCCGCTTCAAATTGCGGCTTTATTAAAGCTATCAAGTCTCCCTCTGATTTTAAAAATTTATCTGCAGAAGGTATTACAAGTTCAAGGGAAATAAAGGAGACGTCTATTGTGATTATATCCACTATTTCAGGCAATGTCTTTAAAAATCTTATATTAGTCTTTTCCATATTTATAACCCGAGGGTCATTTCTTAAACTCCAATCCAATTGCCCGTATCCTACATCTACAGCATATACTCTTATAGCACCATGTTTCAAAAGGCAGTCAGTAAAACCTCCTGTAGAAGCTCCAATGTCTAAGGCAATCTTCCCAGTCACATCAATATTAAAAGTTTCTATCGCTTTTTGTAACTTTAGTCCACCCCTACTTACATAAGGTAAAGAGTTAGTTTTTACCTCGATTGAAGAATCTATGTTGACAAACTCTCCAGCTTTTTCAATTTTCTTGCCATCAACATATACTTCTCCTGCCATAATAGAAGCTTTTGCTTTTTCTCTTGAAGAGAAAAAACCTTTTTGAACTAGTAAAACATCCAATCTTTCTTTTTTTGACGCCATATTTACCTCATTTCCTTATATTTTTGTAGTATAGTATTTGCGATAGACTCAGCATCTAAATTGTATTTTTTAAACAAGTTTTCCACATCTCCGTGTTCAATAAATTTATCGGGAAACCCCAAACGCAAAACTGGCTTATAAATTCCGTTAGAATTTAAAAGTTCTAATATAGCGCTTCCAACGCCACCAGCTATGACATTGTCTTCTACTGTAACAATAAATTTGACTTTGTTTGAGATATCCAAAATTAGCTCTTCATCTAAAGGTTTAACAAATCTCAAATTGACAATAAAGGGTTGCAAATCAGAAACTTTTAAAATTTCCTTTGCTTCTAACACCTTTCCTACCATTCTTCCTAATGCAAAAATTGCTATTTCTTTTCCTTCAGTAACTAACTCTGCCTTTCCAAACTCTATACTGCATTCTCTTGTAATATCGAATTCTCCTGCTTTTCCTCTTGGATACCTTATGGCAACAGGGAACTCAAGATTTCTTGATAATTTAACCATTTCAACTAATTCATTTGCGTCTTTTGGAGACATAATCGTTATATTAGGAATTGGCCTTAAATAAGACAAATCAAAAACTCCTTGATGGGTTTCTCCATCCTCTCCTACAATTCCTGCTCTATCAATTGCAAAAACAACAGGTAATTTTTGTATACATACATCGTGTATAAGCTGGTCATAAGCTCTTTGTAAAAAGGTAGAATACACTGCAAAATAAGGTTTGTATCCTTGTACTGCCATTCCTGCTGCAAAGGTAGTAGCATGCTGCTCTGCTATTCCTACATCAAAAAATCTTTCAGGAATCAATTTTGCAAAATGAATAAGCCCTGTTCCCTCTGGCATGGCAGCAGTTATTGCAACAATTTTGTCATCTTGCAAGGCCATTTCAGTAAGAGTCTTCCCAAATACATCAGAATAAGTCGCCTGCCCCTCATTTACAAACTTACCTGTTTGTATGTCAAAAGGAGCTGCAGAATGAAATTTATCAGGAAATTTTTCTGCAAATTTGTAACCTTTGCCTTTTTTTGTGATAACATGTACTAAAATAGGTCCTTTTATTTTCTTCGCTCTTTCTAAAACCTCTATAAGGCTACCAACGTCATGTCCGTCAATAGGTCCTAAATATGTAAAACCCATCTCTTCAAAAAACATTCCTGGCACTACTAACTGTTTTACAGAATCTTTTATCCTTTCGATATATTTATGAAGGCTTTTCCCTATTGGAGGTACAATATTGAGTAAATTATCAACCTCTTGTTTTAATTTATTATAAGTAGGGTCAGTTCTAAGTTTACTTAAATACAAAGATAAACTACCTACGTTTTCCGAAATAGACATCTCATTGTGATTTAGCACGACAATCAAATCTGTTTTAGACCTTCCTGCATTATTTAATGCTTCAAAAGCCATGCCACCAGTTAAAGCTCCATCCCCAATTACCGCTACAACAGAATATTTCTCGCCCTTTAAATCTCTTGCCTTGGCAATGCCCAATGCTGCAGATATAGAGGTACTACTGTGTCCTGCTCCAAATATATCATGCACACTTTCCGTTCTTTTAGTATAACCAGAAAGGCCATTGAATTTCCTCAAAGTATCAAACTGGTCTTTCCTACCTGTAAGCATTTTATGTACATAACACTGATGTCCTACATCCCAGATTATTTTGTCAACTGGCGAATTAAAAACATAATGAAGTGCAATTGTAAGTTCAACGATTCCAAGGTTTGATGCTAAATGCCCACCTGTTTTAGACACTTTTTCTATTAAAAACTGGCGTATTTCTTCACAAATCAGCGGAAAGTCCTTTTTGTCTAATTTTTTCAAGTCATAAGGGCTATCAATTTGTTCCAGCATTTAAATACCCTCACTTTCTTTTCTTCCTTTTATTATTCTTATTATTATTCTTATAATCTGGCAAAATCTTTATACCCGTGTTTTTTTCTATCCAAGCCAGCATCACAGCAACCGCATAAACAATAGACTGTCTTTTAGCTATACCTATATTTTTACCAATAGCTTTTCCTCCAATTGTAATGGCAGATAATAAACCTCCTAAAATCGCAGTATAAATAGAACCTTTGGGCCCCTCAAAAGCTAATTTTACAATTATTGCCATCAGGGCAGCACCAGAAACAATTCCAGAAATATCTCCTACTACGTCATTACAAAAATTAGCCACAATATTAGCATTTCTAAGAAGTTTTATGGCTTCCTTTGCTCCAAATACTTTTTTAGCCGCCATTGCATGAAAAGGTTCTTCTCTGCCTGAAATTACTGCTGTACCTATTATATCAAAAATTATACCAATTAACACTATAAAACCAAGAATACAAAAGGCTACAAGGAGATTGCTCTCTTTTAATGCAACATCAGAAAAAAAATTTAATATAGTGGCAAGAAAAAAGGTTATAATAGTTATATGTAAAATCCACTTATAATTCGTATTTATGTTTTTGTTTTTCATAATAAAAAAAAGAACCTCCTATGTAATATATAGGCAAAGTGGTAGCATATTGAGTAAACTTTGCGGCTTAGGTCCAGTAGGATTTCCCAAGCGGGCACTGAACGTCGCCGTTCAGCGGTTCCCCTTTAAGCCCGCTTTTACCTTGTCGCCAAAGGTAAGACTGGATTACCACTTAGTCCGCACCGTAATCCCCAATATGCCGCCCGGCAAGGCGCAGCCTAGGAGTTTTCCTCAACAGAGGGACTAACCCCTATCCTCTTTTGCAATTCGGGTTTCATCAGCAATAGCCAGTAATTCAAGAGCTCTTTGAATTACGGCTTACAACTGATATCCACCCGAATCACTCAAGGCAGGCTACACTGTCCGCAGCTTTATGGCCGCGAGACAGGTTCATCCTACCCCGTAGCTTAAAAGCCACGCAGGTAGGTCTCCGCGGAGGAAGGGTCAACGCCCACATGCCATTGTGGATCGCCCCCCCTCCTTAACTCCCAGCACCAGCCCCCAACTGGGCGTTGAAAGCCAGCACCAGGAACTTCATCGATGTGCCCTTGACGGATTTTTAGGCCCGTCTTCGGAATTAGCACCTCTGACTAGGATACTGCACCACTTTGCCTTTCTTTTCAAGGTATATTAATTATAACATAATAAAAATGACAATATCAAACCGCTACAAAGTCGTTAGAAGGTTGCTACAATCCCTTAAATGTCAAAAAACTCATTTCTTTTGAAAAGTATTGTCAATACTCCTCTATTCTTCAGTTTACTCTCTCAATTAAATAATTAGACAATTCTTTAAGAAAGAGCGCTTTTTCCCCAAATCTATCTAAAATCTTTACAGCATTTTGTGTAAGTTCTACAACCATCTCCTGAGATTTTTCTAATTCAAAAATATTGACAAAAGTAAACTTACCTTTTTCTTTATCACTACCTACTTTTTTACCCAATTTTTCCTCTTCTCCTATTACATCCAATATATCATCTTTTATTTGAAAAGCAAAACCTATTAAGCGTGCATATTCCCTTAAGGCATGAATATCTTCTTCTGTAGCACCAGCAATGTAAGCTCCTGCACAAACAGACGCTTCTATCAAAGCCGCTGTTTTGTGTTCATGAATGAATTTTAATTCTTCATAGGTAAGCTCCGTGTTTTGTGAAAGTATATCTACCACTTGCCCACCAATAATTCCTTTACATCCTGAGGCTGTCGCAATCTCATTGGTAGCTTTCAATATTCTTTCATAATCTTCCGGATGTTCTAAAGCATGTCTTACTAACACTTCATACCCTAAATTTAAAAGACCATCGCCAGCTAAAATTGCTATAGCTTCTCCATAAACTTTGTGATTTGTGGGCTTTCCTCTTCTTAAATCATCATTATCCATGGCTGGAAGGTCATCGTGAATCAGAGAATAAGTATGAATAAGTTCAATCGCACAAGCTACAGGAAGAGCTTTTTTTATATCTCCTCCTAAAAGCTCACAAGAAGAAAGACATAAAACTGGTCTTAACCTTTTCCCTCCCGCAAACACACTATATCTCATTGCTTCATAAATTATCTCTGGTTTTTCTTCTATATCAAGTATTCTGTGTAGTTCTTTCTCAACAAGCTGTTGTTTTTCTCTTAACTTTTCTTTAAACATCCTTTTCCTCCTCTTTAAAATCAATTTCTTCATTTTCGTTGATGAGAAGGGTTATCTTTCCTTCAACCTCACTTAACCTTTTTTCTAATCTTTTAGAAATTTCAACACCTTCTTTAAACAAGTTAAAAGACTCTTCCAACATTAAATTTCCTTTTTCTAGTGTATTTACAATTTCTTCTAATCTCATCATTTCTTCTTCAAAAGTCAATTCCTCATTCATTCTCTTTCACCTCTTGTACAATCGCTTTAGCTTTGCCATCTTTAAATAAGATTTTTATTTCATCATAAGGTTTTATATCTCTCACAGAAGAAATAACTTTTTCTTGCTTATCTAAAACAATTGTATAACCTCTTGTAAGTACTTTTAAAGGACTTAAAGAATTCAACTTTTCTGCTAAAATTAAAAAATCATTTCTTTTATGCTGGTATATAGAAAGCATTTCATTGTATAAAGAGGCTGTTAAATTTTCAACTTTATGCCTTAAAATTTCACTTTTCTTAGTGGGGCTATTAAGATACAAAGCCCTTTTAAGCCCTTCAAATTCTTTTTTCTTGCGATTTAATTCAGCAGTCATCAAGGTTAATAATTTCGTTTTTAATAAAAACAATTCTCTTTGGTAAACTTTTATGTCTGGCACTACAATTTCAGCAGCTGCAGAAGGGGTAGGAGCTCTCAAATCCGCCACAAAATCAGAAATAGTAAAATCCGTCTCATGGCCTACAGCAGAAACAACAGGTATACAAGAGGCATAAATACATCTTGCCACCTTTTCCTCATTGAAAGGCCAAATTTCTTCTAAAGAACCTCCCCCTCTCGCCAAAATAATTACATCAATATCTTTCCGTTTGTTCAAAATTCGAAAAGCGTTGCATATTTCATCCGCTGCCGAACTACCTTGTACCAAAACTGGAACTACTAAAATGTCTACTGTTGGATTTCTCCTTCTCGAAATTGTTATTATATCTCGTATTACAGCCCCTGTTGGAGAAGTCACCACAGCAATTTTTTTAGGATGTTTAGGGATAGGTTTCTTTTTATCAGAATCAAAAAGTCCTTCTTTTTGCAGTTTCTCTTTAAGTTTATTAAAAGCAAAGTATAAAGCTCCAATTCCATCCGACTGTATACTTTGAGCGTACAGTTGATAAGTTCCATTTCTTTCATATACAGATATTCTACCTGTCACAATCACTGACATACCATCTTGCAAAGTAAAATTTAAAAGCTTTCCATATTCATTAAACATCACACATTTTAAAGAGGCTATTTCATCTTTCAAAGTAAAATATATTCCTGTGCTATGATATTTCAAATTAGAAATTTCTCCTTTAACCCGCACATTTCTCAAAATTATATCATTATCCATCATTTTTTTGATATAGTCTGTAATTTCTCTGACTTCAAGCGCCTTTAACTGCATATTTAAAAGCCTCCAGGGTATTTTTAAGTATCATAGCTGTCGTCACAGGTCCAACTCCTCCTGGAACTGGTGTTACGTAAGAACACAGGTCTTTTACACTTTCAAAGTCTGCATCTCCATATATATTATCTTGGTAAACGTTTATACCCGCATCTATAAGTATTGCTCCCTCCTTAACCATATCTCCCTTGACCAAATTCATCTTACCAGCCGCTAACACTAAAATATCCGCTTGTCTAGTATAATAAGCCAAGTCTTTTGTTTTTGAATGGCACACAGTAACCGTACAATTTTTGTCTAATAAAAGCTTAGCTACAGGTTTTCCTAAGATATTACTTCTTCCTATTACAACAGCATGTTTTCCCTCAAATTGAGTATTAATACATTCCAGTATATGTAAAATTGCTTTAGGAGTACAAGGTACAAAAAGTGGTTTCCCTGCAAAAAGCCTTCCCATATTATAATTAGATATGCAATCAACGTCTTTATAAGGGTTTATAGTATCGTAGACCAACTCAGCATTAAAGTTTTTAGGAAGGGGCATTTCTATCATTATGCCGTGAGTATTTTTATCTTCATTTAAAAACTTTAAGGTGTCAAAAAATTTTGACTCTTCACTTTCTGAAAAATAATAGATTTTAGCTTCAATCCCCACATTTTCACAGGCTTTAACTTTAGAGTTTGCGTAAACCTTTGAAGACTCATCATCTCCCGCCATCAATATCGCTAATTTGGGCTTGTAGCCAAACTTCTTTATCTCTCTTTTTACCTCTTCTCTTATCTTTTTAGAAATCTCCTTACCATCAATTATCATTTGATTCACCTTCCTCCAATCCTTCATCCCTTACAAATGCTCCCAACAAACCGTTTATAAAAGCAGGAGAATCTTCTGTGCTGTATTTTTTGGCTATTTCTACTGCTTCGTTTATAGAAATATTTACAGGAATATTCCCGTATTGCATCTCATAAATGCTGCACCTTAAAATAGCCAAATCTATTTTTGGCATGCGGTTAAGAGCCCAATTTTGAGAGTATCTTTCTATTTCCTTATCAATTTCTTCTAAATGTTCAATAGCCCCTATTACGGTATTTTCTATATACTCTTTTTGCTCGCCTGGGTCCTTTTCTTTATAAAAATTTTCAAGTATTTTGCTTATAGGTAACCTTGAAACGTCGTATTGATAAAGCATTTTTACAACCCATTCCCTGGCTTCTGTTCTGTTCATTGTCCCAACTCCTTGAATTTTACCTCTTACATATATTGTACCATAACTCTACTTAAACTAACCCTCTGTCTAACAGAGGGTTAGTTTAAGTAGATGTTTTAATTTTCCTCTTCTTTAACTTGTTGCTCTTGCTTTTTATTTTCCTTATCCATATTTACCCCTTGAACGTGAATATTAACTTCAACAACTTTTAATCCTGTCATATTTTCTACAGCATTTTTAACATTTTCTTGTACATTCCAAGCTACTTCAGGAATTCTAACACCATAATCCACAATTAAATACAAATCTATTGATACTTCTTTTTCTCCTACTTCTACCTTTACGCCCTTACCTAGATTCTTTCTTCCTAACATTTCAGAAATGCCGTTTACAACTCCCCCACTCATTCCAGCTACTCCAGGTACTTCCGTTGCCGCCAAGCCTGCGATTACACTAACTACTTCTTCAGAGATTTTAATAGTTCCTAGCTCTTGATTTTCATTTGCATTTAAATTTTCTTCCATTGATTCTTTCACCCCCTTAAAAAGCAAAAATTTTTAGAGAAAATAAATATTTGTCAAATAAATTATATCATAATTGTAGATACAAAAACAATTAAGTTTTCTTATTCCAGTCTCGTCATAATTTTTATATTATCTAATGAAACTCCTGTTTGTCTGGAGACAATATCTACAATTTGTGCCACTTCTTCTTCTGACAGTTTATCTGTCTGTACAATTACATTTACTATACCATTATCTATCATCACAACTGCATCTTGAAACCCTTTAGCTTTTATCAAATTTTCTATTATCATCTCTTGATTTGTTATTTCTGTAAGTTTTATTATTTGCCTTTGAGCTTCGTCTCTTGTCGCTTCACTGGTATTTTTATTTTCTACTATTTCTTTTAAAGCATCAATACTTCTGCTCCTATTTATTTCTCTTTCTTCTCTATAAATGGTAAATATTCCAGTGAAAACTTTATCTTTTTCTGTACTAGTTTCCTTTGCAGAAGAAGTACTTGTTTGAATAACTTGCGAATTCTGACTGTACTCATTTTTAGCAGCTTCTTCTTTTTTATTGGTATACCCATAGTTTAAAACAAAAGCAATAGCAATTAGCAAGACAAGGGATATAATCGCTATAAGCTTTTTTCTCATATAGACCATAAAAACTCCTCCCCACTCTTATTTTGAAGATATTACCTTTACTTTATAGGCAGGAATCCCTAAAGCAGTTTGAACTGCCGAAGAAAGTTCGTATCTTAATCTTGGATCTTTTGCTCCATCAGCAACTACAATCACTCCCCTTATTTCTGGCATTATTCTTTTTAATACAATAGGAGCATTTTGCCCAGAGGTATCTTGAGAGGTAACTACTCTGTTGTTTGATTCTGTTTGAATGGTTTCTCGTATTCCTCCACTACTATCTTTTTCATTTGTAGTAGTACTGGATTCTACTACATCCATTGCCGCTACTACCTCTTCATCTGAATTTAGTGTTATGAGGACCTCAACATTTCCCACCCCTTCAATTTTTGACAATATATTTTTTAAATCCTTTTCTAATTTTTGAGCATAATCTTCACTACTACTTTCTTTTTGATTTACTAATACCAATTCTTTGTTATCGTTGCTATTTGAAGGGCGAGGTTTTGAAAGAGCACTCGCACCTATTAACAAAATTAAACCTATTAAAAAGATAACAGTCAAATTCTCAACCAACTTTTTATTATCTTTTAAAAGCTTATCTTTAAGTTTATCAAAATCCACTCAAGTACCTCCCTTCAATTTATTCCTCTTTTATAGTTATATTCTTTAAAGGTACATTATAGAATGCACTTATTGTTTTTTTAATCTCTTCATAGTTAAATTTTTTATCTTCTGTCGGTTTTGCTATTTTTTCTGAATCTTGAGAAACCGTTCTAGCATTTCTAAAAGATAAAGTTATTTCTTTAATTTTTCCAAACTCTTTGTCATTTAGGTCTTCTATAAAAGAAACATCTACTCCCACTCCCTCAATTTCATACAGATTTAAAAGCTTTTCTTTAATCTGTTCAATCAGCCTTTTTTTATATTCTGCCACAATTAAATTATCCCTCTGCTTTTCTGCTTCTTTTGAGATTTGCTCCATATTTATGTTTTTTAAAAAGTAATCATTTTTAAATACGTAGGCTTCTATATTTGCTCCTCCTTTTAAAAAATTTATCAAGGGATTTAAGATAGTAATCATGATTACAAACCCTATCGCAACTTTAGCATATTTTTTTAAACTGGAGGAAGGAACTAAAAGTTCTAAAACTATCGAAAGGATTGCAATATAAATTATCTGTGTTATCCAGTCTTTTAAAAACTCCATTGTTTCACCTACCTTAGCATAGTGGCAATATTAGCTGTCCCTATAATAGCTGTTATTGTAAAGAACATCATCACAGTAACAGAAGCCAATACCCCAAAAACATAAGTTAAAGAAGTTGCCACATCTGAAAGGCAATTTACTATCCTTTTATCGGAGATTGGTTCAATCACTGCTGCTGCAAAGCGATAAATGATTATGAGAGAAAAAAGCTTTATTAAAGGTACTGCAGAAATTATCACAATTGCTATAAGCCCATAAGTGCCTACTGCTCCTTTTATCAATAATGATGCCCCTATAACTGCATCGACACTATCAGATAAAAGCCCTCCTACTACTGGCAAAAAAGCACCAACTGTATACTTCGCCGTTCTCGATATGACACCATCTGCCATTGAAGAAGATAAACCTTGTATAGTTACTACTCCTAAAAAAATACTCAATAAAATTGAAATAGAAGCTGTAGACAAAGTCTTTAAAAAATCCCCCATTTTATTCAAGCTAAACTTTTCAGAAATATTTCCTACAATTTTTACAGCTGTCATGAGCAAAATAATAGGCAACACAAAATCCCTCATCAGATGGGCTATAAACTCAACTGTCACAATGACAACAGGGTGAAAAAACGCTGCAGAGGTAAAAGCACCTACTGAAACAAGTAAAGTTATAAGTACAGGCAGCATCGATTGCATAAAATCAATCATACTGTCAATTGCCTCTTTGCCAATTCCTAAAGCTTCTGTAAAGCTTTTAACCGCTATTACTATAAAAACCATATAGACCGCTAAAAAAGCAATCTCACTTATATTTTCATTTTCAAAGGAACTGTGCAAATTCATTAATATGCCGCCAATTACAGCCAAAATTAAAAGTTGTGTTAAAAGTCTTACAGAGGAATATAATTCTTTGAAAAACAATTTTAATAAATTTTCAAAGAGTTCCTTTATATTAAAAGGTTGTTTTCCTGATATCACATCTTGTATATAAGTCTTTATATCAACATAGGGAAGTATATTGCCATTTTTTTGATTAGCTTCTTTTACAAAGCGGTCAATCTGATAAGTGTCAATACCTTTCAATTGGCTTTCTATATCTTGTTGTCCCGTATCCGCTCTGGCAGTTGTTAATAAAGTCATAATCATTAAAATTACAAAAAGTACCTTTTTCAATCTTTTACACCTCACGGCATTATTGAAAGAATTGTTTCCATCAATGCAACAATTATAGGTATTGATAAAAAAATTATGATTATCTTTCCTGCTATCTCTATTTTAGAAGCCAAATTTTTCTCATTTGCGTCGAGACATAGCTGAACTCCAAATTCTGTTATATAAGCTATACCAATGATTTTTAAAGTTGTCATAAAATAAATATTGTCAAGTCCACTTTTTCTAGCAAGAGTATTCAATACTTCTACAATTGCGCTGAGTTTTGGAAGAATCATCATAAAGATGATGACTCCGGCTACCAACCTTAAAATTATTGCCATTTCAGGATTTGTCTCTCTTAGAACTGTCAAAATAATCAAAACCACTATTCCTAAAATAACAATTTGAAATATTTCCATTCTATCACCTAATAAAGTTGAAATATTGTTTTTACTGCATTAAACAAATTGTTTATCATATTTATCACCATCATCAAAACCACTACTATTCCTGCCAGTGTCACCATCATTGCTTGTTCTTCTCGCCCTGAACGGATTAATACTTGATTTAATACTGTTACCAGAATGCCAATTGCCGCAATTTTAAAAATTATATCTATGTTCATTATAATCCTCCTCTATAAAAACAATATGATTATCGCCAGTCCTGCTAAAACTCCAATATTTTTGTACAGCTTTTCGTTCTTTTTACTCTCTTCTTCTGCGTTACTAAGTTGCCTTTTTAAAAGCTCAATGGCTAAATCAAAATTTTTTTCTTGATTGTATACGTCAGAATTGCCAAGTCCAAACCCAAAAGACCTCAAAATTTCTATATCTTCTTTTTTAAGATAGCCATTGTCCCATTCCTTTAAAGCTATCTCCCAAGCTTCTCCTGCAGTATAACCCTCATTTTGTGATAATATCATTCCTGTCTTAGAAAAAACAAATTTTACACTTTTATCTGAAGAGCGAGAAATTGCCATGAGTATTTCTCCTAAAGGAGCTTTTGAATATGTGATTTCTATTTTAAAAAGATTTAATGAAGATATCATGCTTTTAAGTATCCAATGCCTCATTTTATATTTCAAAGCAAACAAATACCCTAAACTACTGGTAGAAAAAATAACTAAAACTATTCCAAGTAATTTCATTTTTCAGTCCTTCCTCTCCTATATGGCCCTTTAAACAAAGTATTAAAATTCTCATCTAATATTTTTTCTACTGTACCTGCCCCTAAACGATTGCTTAAAATTACATAACGTTCAAAATATCTTAAAGAAATAACGTCTTTTAAAACAGGTTTTTTCATAAGGTCTTCAATGTCATTTGCATGAACTGTAGTTATAATCTTAACACCAGTATTCAGCACTTCATGAATCGCTTCTATATCCTCTTTTTTACCTATCTCATCTGTCACTACTACTTCTGGAGACATAGACCTTATAAGCATTATCATGCCATAAGCCTTAGGACATCCATCTAACACATCAGTCCTAAGTCCCACATCCATTTGAGGTATACCATTGTAACAGCCGGCAATTTCTGACCTCTCATCTACTACGCCTACTTTTTTACCTTTAAATCCCAAAAAATCTATTCCATTACTTATCCATCTTGTAATATCTCTTAAGAGAGTTGTTTTGCCACATTGAGGAGGTGATATTATTAAAATGTTATGTACACCGTTAGAAGGAGTAATTAAATATTTTAATATTTCCTCTGCCACTCCTATTATCTCTTTTGATATTCGATAATTGTATCCAGAAATATTCTTTAAAGTCTTTATATAACCATTTTCTAACACACATTTTCCAACTATACCTACTCTGTAACCACCTTTTAAAGTAATATATCCATTTCTTATTTCTTCTTCAAAAGCATAAAGAGAAGATTTAGATATTAATTGAAGAGCTTTTTCACAATCTTCAGAAGTAACAATATAGGCCAAAGAAGGTGAAAAAGAAATAGTCCCTTCTTTTGACACAAACTTTTCTTCATTTTTTAAATAAACTGTGAGAGGTCTATTTACTCTAAGACGTATTTCTTCTACTTCTTGCAACAGGTCATCAGGAATTTTTGTAATTACCTCTCTTACTGACGGAGGAAGAGCATAAAGTACTTCCTCAAAATTTTTTCTTGTGTTCATATACCTGTCCCTCCTCTTGTAAAATTATATTTATAAGGCTAAATATTTATGAATAAAAAATACCCACTAACTTTTCGTTAGTGGGTATTTTAAATTAATCTTCATCATCATCTACAATTTTCAAATCTTTTACTTTTAGGGTTTCATTGCAATGAGGACATACCAACTCAGCATCTTCATCTTCTAGAAGTTCTTCTTCCACACTCATCAACATATGGCAATTAGGACATTCTACCTCTACATACTCTTCATAATCCTCGTCTTCATCCTCATATTCCTCATCATCGTCATAATCATAGTCATAGTCGTCATCCTCATCCTCATAGTCCTCATCGCCATATATGTGGTTTTCAATTTCAGAAAGGTCTTCATCTATTTCTCCCACATAATCATCTAATTCGGAATGGGAAGCTTCCAGCTCATTTATAGCATCTGCAAAATCCTCTAAAGTATCTAAAATTGCCAAAATTATTTTACCTTCTTTTGTGCTGTCATCTATCCCTAAGCCGTCTGCTAACCCTCTTAAGTAGGAAACCCTTTCATTTAAGTATTCCATATTCCACATACCCTCCTTTACAAAATAGTATTTGACAAATTGCTGCGTTTATACCCTCTCTAAATATTCTCCGGTTCGAGTGTCAATTCTTATTTTGTCTCCAACGTTTATAAACAATGGGACTTGGATGACAGCACCAGTTTCTACAGTTGCCGGTTTGGAACCACCCGTTGCAGTATCTCCTCTAAATCCAGGCTCTGTTTCTACAACTTCCAGCTCAACAAAAGTAGGAGGCTCAACAGAAAAGGCTTCGCCTTTATAGAACTTTACTGTAACAACCATATTTTCCTTTATGTATTTAATTGCGTCCTCAACTTTATCATAATTTAAAGGAATTTGCTCATAAGTTTCTGTGTCCATAAAATAATAAAGTTCTCCATCATTGTACAAATACTGCATTTCTCTTCTTTCTATAACTGCTTCCTCAAACTTTTCTGTTGGGCTGAAAGTTTTCTCTATTACAGCCCCTGTCATCACATTTTTAAGTTTTGTCCTCACGAAAGCTGCACCTTTTCCTGGCTTAACATGCATAAAATCCACAACTGTAAAAACCTGTCCGTCAACCTCAATAGTTACTCCTTTTCTGAAATCACCTGCTGCTATCAAAAAAATCCCTCCATCGCTTTAGTTTAATTCAATTAAATATTTCGATGATTTAGTTAAATTTATAACACCATCTTCTTTTAATAATACCATATCTTCGATTCTTACGCCACCAAAATCGGGAATATATATACCTGGTTCTACAGTAACAATTGCTCCTTCTTTTAAAATTTCTTCTTTTTTGAAAGACAAGCTTGGCGCCTCATGAACTTCAAGCCCTACTCCATGTCCTAAAGAGTGACTAAAATACTTACCATAACCTTTTTCTTCAATGACAAACCTTGCTAACAAATCCGCCTCTTTTGAGGTAAGTCCTGCCTTTAAATTAGCTATCGCTTTTTGCTGTGCTTCTAAAACTATGTTATATATCTCTTTTTGCTTTTCATTAGCTTTTCCCATCACTATCGTTCTTGTCATATCAGAACAATAACCATTTACTTTACATCCAAAATCTATTGTGACAAAATCACCTTTTTCTATCACTTTTTCAGAGGCTTTTCCATGAGGGAGAGAGGACCTTTTACCTGATGCTACAATCGTATCAAAAGATAGGTCTTCTGCTCCTTGTTTCTTCATAAAATACTCTAATTCTAATGCTACTTCTTTTTCTGTCATTCCTACTTTAATGAAATTTAACAAATACTCAAAAGCCTTATCAGTAATATTTTGTGCTTTTTTTATGTTTTCTATTTCTTCCTCATCTTTTACCATTCTCAAAGTCTCTACCAAATTAGCCTGTGGTATTAGCTCAATCTCTAAAAACTCTTTTAATTCCCTATACTGTCCATAAGAAATACTTTCTTCAAAGGCTAATTTTTTTATCCCCAATGTTTTAATGTATTCTTTTAAAACTTCTTTTATGCCAGTTTTGTGCTCGATAACTTCAAAATCTTTAACTTCCTTTTGAGCTTGCTCAGTATATCTTCCATCTGTAATAAAAATAGCTTTATCGTGGGTCACAAGAGCTACGCTGTCATCTCCAGTAAAGCCAGTAATATATGTAACATTGACAAATTTGTAAATCACAAAAGCCTCTATATCTCTTTTCTTCATCAAATTTCTCAAATTTTGTAATCTTTTATTCATGAATTTACCCCCCAATTGAATCCTCTAAAAGCTTAACTGCATTGAGGGCAAGGACATAACTATAAGGTCCAAACCCCGTTATCACACCTTTGCATTTAGATGCAGTAACAGAGGTCTTTCTGTAATCCTCCCTTCCAAAAATATTTGAAATATGAACTTCTATTACTGGAACTGACACAGCTGCAATAGCATCCATAATAGCTAAACTGTAATGAGTGTAAGCTGCAGGATTTATAATTATAGCATCGAAATTGTTTTCTGCAGAATGAATAAGATTAATTATTTCTCCTTCACTATTAGATTGCTGAATCTTGACAGCTATATCTAATTTTGCAGCCTCTCTTTTTATCAGATTATTTATTTCTTCGTAATTTATATCTCCATATACCTCTTTTTCTCTTTTACCTGTCAGATTTACATTAGGGCCATGAATTATCAAAACTCTTTTCATAATCTCACCTCACTTTACTATAATACACCTTATTTCCTTATTTGTCCACTACCTAAAATTACATATTTGTAGGTGGTAAGCTCCTCAAGTCCCATTGGCCCTCTCGCATGCATTTTTTGTGTACTTATTCCTATCTCTGCCCCAAAACCAAATTCTCCTCCATCTGTAAAGCGAGTAGAAGCATTTACATACACAGCAGCCGAATCTACAGATTTTAAAAACATCATGGCATTTTCATAATTTTCTGTAATAATGCTTTCAGAATGGCCTGTGGAATACTTTGAAATATGATCTAAGGCTTCTTCTATGCCATCTACAACTTTTACAGCCAGTATAAGGTCTAAATATTCCGTTTCCCAATCCTTATCTGTAGCCTCTTTAACTTGAGGACATATTTCTTTTGTAATTTGACACCCTCTTATTTCTACTCCCAAAGAAGTCAATTCTTCTACCATTAAAGGCAAAAACTCTTTTGCAATAGATTTGTGAACCAAAACTGTCTCTACTGCATTACATACCCCTGGCCTTTGAACTTTTGCATTCACAATGATGTCTTTTGCTATATTAAACTTAGCTGTTTCATCAACAAAAATATGACAATTGCCTACTCCTGTCTCTATTACAGGCACTGTAGAATTTTCAATGACATTTTTTATAAGACTGGCTCCACCTCGAGGAATAATGAGGTCAATTAGACCGTTTAACTTCATCATACGGTTTACTTCTTCTCTATCAGTATTTTCTATAAACTGTATTGCACCTTCAGGAATCCCAGCCTCATAAGCAGCCTTGGCAAGAATAGAAGAAATTGCTATATTAGAATTGATTGCATCGCTTCCTCCCCTTAAAATCACAGCATTTCCCGATTTCAAACAAAGGCCTGCCGCATCAGCTGTCACATTCGGGCGAGATTCATAAATTATACCTATTACTCCAATTGGCACTCTCATTTTGCCAATTTGAAGTCCATTTGGTCTTTTCCACATTTTTTCTATACTTCCTACAGGGTCAGGAAGAGCAGAAATCTCTCTTAATCCTTTTGCCATAGCTTCGACTCTTTTTTCATCAAGTTTTAGTCTATCAATAAGGGAAGCTTTTATATTCCTTTTTTCAGCCTCCACAACATCCTTTTTATTAGCCTCAAGTATTTTTCCCATATCTTTTATTAAAGCATCTGCCATGTGATTCAAAGCTAAATTCTTTGTATTTTCATCTAACACAGCCATTCTTCTGGCCGCAGCTTTTGCCTGTTTTGCCTTTACTTCAACTTCCAAACTTCTCACCTCTTTCAAGTATTACAAGATTATCCCTATGGATTACTTCATCGTAATATTTATAACCTAATATCTTTTCTATCTCATGAGTTTTACAACCTTTTATCTTTTCAACTTCTTCTGAAGAATAATTAATAAGTCCTCTGGCAATCTCTTTTTCTTGATGGTCAACCACTGCAACACAGTCTCCTACATCATAATCCCCTTCAGTTTTTACAACTCCACTTGGTAATAGACTTTTCCCATGCTTTATAATAGCTTTCGCTGCTCCTTCATCAATAAAAAGAAATCCGTTCACTTTCGCATTAAAAGCAATCCAAATTTTCCTGCTATTTATCGGGTTTTTCATAGGCAAAAATGTAGTGCCAATTTTTTCGCCATTTGCTATCCTATTTAATACATTGTCAATTTTCCCATTCGCTATAATCATCTTAACTCCTGAATTCCAACATATCTTTGCTGCCTGAATCTTTGTATACATTCCCCCAGTTCCTCTTTTTGTCCCAGCACTAC
>Ga0208430_10087_pt1 | contig 25690 bp, 15 predicted proteins | sample Wag42014_10_12_FD_187329 | JGI IMG/M metagenome (GOLD analysis project Ga0208430, IMG submission 187329) | Deep subsurface shale carbon reservoir microbial communities from Ohio, USA - Utica-2 Time Series 2014_10_12 (SPAdes) (version 2) ...
CTATAGAATCTTACGATTATGAGATAATTGAAAAAGTATACATTCCTTATGACAATTTAAGCCTATTGGTGATTATGCACGCTGATGGCACTCTCGAAACGGAGGTAATAGGCAGTATAAGTGACAAAATATTAGCAGATCCGTGGAGTCAAGATTGGACAAAACTCAAGAACATATTTACAAATCCCTCCTTACAGATAGCAAGCTTTACAATAACTGAAAAAGCCTACAACCTAAAAGACTTTTCAGGAGAATACATCAAAGAAGTAAAAGAAGACATACAAAAAGGGCCAGAAAAACCTAGAAACATCATTTCAAAAATTACCTCACTAGTCTATGAAAGATATTTAAAAGGGAAATATCCTATTGCACTTGTAAGTCTAGATAACTTCTCAGGAAATGGAGAAAGACTTTTCAGTTCAGTGAAAACAATCACAGAAGAATGGATAAAAAAAGGAATGATTGAAGAAAAATTTTTAGATTATCTTACAAATCCATCAAAAGTATCTTTCCCCTTAACTATGATAGACAAAATAGTGCCAAGGCCTTCAGAAGAAGTAAAGAAAAAATTAGAAGGCCTCGGCTTAGAAAAAATGGACATAATTAAAACGAGTAAAAATACTGTGATAGCACCTTTTGTTAACGCAGAAAAAATACATTACTTAGTAATAGAAGACAAATTTCCTAATGGAAGGCCTCCATTAGAAGAGGCAGGAGTAATTTTCACAGACAAAGAAACAGTAGAAAAAGTAGAGAGAATGAAAGTGACAACCTGTTTAAATCCTTTGCATACAACATTAGCGATTTTTGGTTGTTTGTTAAACTATAGCACAATAGCCGAAGAAATGGAAGACCCCTGTTTAAAAAAACTAGTTGAAAAAATAGGGTATGACGAAGGGCTTCCAGTTGTAGTTCATCCGGGTGTATTGGACCCAAAAGAATTCTTGAGAGAAGTAATAGAAATAAGATTTCCAAATCCATATATGCCGGATACACCGCAAAGAATTGCTACAGACACATCACAAAAAATGGCAATAAGATTTGGAGAGACGATAAAATCTTACGAGCAAAGAGAAGACTTAAACGTTACAGATTTAAAATACATTCCACTTGTCATAGCAGGATGGTGTAGATACTTAATGGGTGTAGATGATGAAGGAAGACCAATGACATTGAGTCCAGACCCCTTATTAGAAGATTTAAAATCCCACGTTTCAAATATAAAATTAGGAGATATAGAGTCAGTAAAAGACAATTTAAGACCTGTTCTTTCAAATAAACACATTTTTGGATTAAATCTCTATGAAGTAGGATTGGGAGAAAAAATAGAGAACTACTTTAAAGAACTAATTGCTGGCCCTGGAGCAGTAAGGAAGACACTAAGAAAATATCTAGAATGTGAATAATTCATAAAATGGCAAAAGGAGAGAATAAACATGCCAACAGTTGTAACATTAGGAGAAGCCATGGTTGTATTTACTGCAGAAGAATATATTCCGTTAGAATATGCCACTTCATTCAAAAAAGGATTGGGAGGTGCTGAGGCAAATTTTGCTATTGGTGTAAGAAGGCTTGGGTTTGATGTAGGATGGATAAGTAGAGTAGGTAAAGACCCTTTTGGCAATTTCATAATTAAAAATTTAAAGAGTGAGGGCGTAGATGTATCAGGAGTAAAAATTGATGAAGACCACCCTACAGGAATATACTTTAAGGAAAAAAGAAACTCAATAATTACAAATGTGTATTATTATAGGAAAGGTTCTGCAGCTAGTTTTATGGTGCCAGAGGATTTGGACGAAGGGTATATAGCTTCAGCCAAAATATTGCATATAACAGGTATAACACCTGCTTTGTCAGATACCTGTCGTGCCACGGTATACAAAGCAATAGAAATAGCAAAATCTCATAATATTACAATATCTTTTGATCCCAACATAAGATTGAAACTTTGGAAAGATAATGAATATAAAAAAGTACTTTTAGATATTGCACAATATGCAGATATTGTATTGCCGGGGTTAGAGGAAGGTAAGATGTTATTTGGGATAACGGAACCTGAAAGTATAGCAAAAAAGTTTTTAGATATGGGTGCAAAAATTGTAGCATTGAAATTAGGTGATAAAGGTGCAATGCTTGTAACACAAGAACAAACTATTTATCAATCCAGTTCTAAAGTTAAAGAGGTAGACCCTGTGGGAGCTGGTGATGGATTTGATGCAGGATTTATAGTGGGGTTGCTGCGTGGTTGGGAATTAAAAGAATGTCTGAGATTAGCTAATGATGTTGGAGCTATTGTAGTTTCTACAAAGGGTGATATGGAAGGATTACCTACCATGGAGGAAGTTGAAATTTTCAGAGGGAATATGGTCCATATAGAAAGATAGCAAGTTACAGCATTTATAAAAGGAGCTGATAGCTTTGAAGATGGTATTTAGATGGTTTGGAGAAAATGACGATAGCGTCACGTTAGAGCAAATACGACAGATACCAGGAGTAACTGGTGTAGTTGGAGCATTATTTGACATACCTGTAGGAGAAGTGTGGCCTTTAGAAAGAATACTTGATTTAAAAAGAAAGGTTGAAGCTTTTGGACTAGAACTCGAAGTAATAGAGAGTGTTAATGTTCATGAAGATATCAAGCTAGGCCTACCCTTGAGAGACAGATATATAGAAAATTACAAAGAAACAATAAAAAATTTAGGATTAGCTGGTATAAAGGTATTATGTTACAATTTTATGCCTGTATTCGATTGGATACGAACAGACTTATCAAAAAAATTGACAGATGGTTCAGAAGTAATGGCATATGATGATAGAATAATTAAAGATTTAGATCCAATTAAATTGGTACAAGAAATGGAGTCTGGCTCAAGAGGATATTCGCTTCCCGGGTGGGAGCCTTATAGACTAAAAGAATTAAAAAGACTATTTGAATTATACCAAGATATGGATGAAGAGAAACTATTTGATAATCTAAAATATTTTCTTGAAAATGTCATCCCTGTTTGTGAAAAATACGATGTAAAAATGGCTATTCATCCTGATGATCCACCATGGTCTGCATTTGGATTGCCAAGGATAGTGACAAATAAAGAAAATTTAGAAAAGATAATTAATCTTGTTGACAGTCCATATAATGGGTTAACACTTTGCAGTGGTTCATTAGGAGCTAATCCAGAAAACAATATACCTGAGTTAATAAGATATTTTGGTAAGAAAGGAAGAATACATTTTGCTCATGTAAGAAATATAAAGATTGTATCAGAAAGGGCTTTTCATGAAACATCACACCTTTCATCAGACGGTTCCTTTGATATGTTTGAAATAATGAAAGCTTATTATGATATAGGATTTGATGGATATATGCGGCCAGACCATGGCAGAATGATATGGGGCGAAAAAGCAAGACCAGGATATGGTTTGTATGATAGAGCATTAGGAATAGCGTATTTAAACGGTTTGTGGGAGGCTATTAATAAAATGAGAGGATAAGCGTATGTCGGATTCCGACTTGATACTAAAAAATTCCATGAAAAAGTTTAATAGATTAGAAGGATTTTTTTTGAAAACGTCGAATATATATACATATAGTTTGTTGAGACAATAAACTATTTTAGAAAACGTTAAGAAAATGAATAATGTTCTACTAGATATCCAGAAACTTACAAAGATAAATTAAAAAAGGAGAGGAAGATATATTATGAATGTTGAGGTTACAAACAAGGAGTTCATAGAGTTACCATCTATGAATGAAAAAAGTAATTTTAAGAAGACTTTAAAGGCAATTAGAAAAGATTGGCAGTTATATAGTCTGCTAATTTTACCTTTAGCACATTATTTGATTTTTAGATATATTCCTATGTATGGTAATATTATTGCATTTAGAAAATATTATCCTGGTGGTCCGGTATATGGAAGTGAATGGGTTGGCTTGAGATATTTCAAGATGTTTTTAACAGATCCAACTTTCTGGAAGGTATTAAAAAATACAATAATATTAAATGTGGAATATTTGGTTATAAGCTTTCCTTTTCCAATAATATTTGCATTGTTACTTAATGAACTTCGAAATCAATTATTTAAACGTTTTGTTCAAACTGTTTCCTATTTACCGCATTTCATTTCTGTTGTTATTGTTGCGGGAATGATAATGGAATTACTTTCACCCTCTACAGGTGTAGTTAATATAATTCTTAAACATTTTACAGGTAAGACTATAAATTTTTTGGCAGAAGCTGCATGGTTTAGAACCATTTATATTGTTTCAGGAATTTGGCAGGGAATGGGATGGGGAGCAATAATCTATCTTGCGGCATTATCAAATATAAACCCTGAATTATATGAAGCAGCAATAATTGATGGTGCGAATAAATGGCAACAAATAAGATATATAACTATCCCAGGAATTATGCCAACTATAATGATTCTTTTAATATTAAATATAGGTAACCTAATGAATTCTGCTTTTGAAAAAATTCTTTTACTTTATAATCCATTAACTTATGAAACGGCTGACGTTATTTCAACATATCTATATAGAATGGGGCTGGAAATGAATAACTTTAGTTATGCAGCTGCAATTGGCATGTTCGAGTCAATAATAGGGCTGATATTATTAGGTACAGCAAATTATATTTCTAAAAGATTGACTGAAACAAGTTTGTGGTGAGGAGGATGCAATTTTGAAAGTTTCAAGAGGAGAAAAAATATTTAATATTATGAATATTATAATTATGATTATTGTAATAATAGCTACATTGTACCCCTTTTTGTATTTAACTGCCATTTCTTTTAGTAGTGAAAAATATGTATATGCAGGAGAAATTACACTTTTGCCTAAGGGATTTACTATGAAAACTTATCAGGTGCTTTTGTCAGAAAAACTTTTCTGGATAAGCTACAAAATTACAATCGTATATACTCTTGTTGGAACTTTTATATCATTGTTTTTATCTACTCTTTTGGCATATCCCCTTTCTAAAAAGCATTTAAAAGGAAGAGGAATAATTTTAGGCTTAGTAGTATTTATAATGTTTTTTAGTGGGGGGTTAATTCCTACCTATTTATTGGTAAATGCTTTAGGTATGAGAAATACTATATGGGCAGTTGTAATACCTGGTGCAATAAACACCTATTATGTAATAGTCATGAAAACATTTTTTGAGGGGCTACCCGTAGAACTAGAAGAAGCTGCCGCAATTGATGGAATGAATACTTATGGAATATTACTTCATATTGTGCTTCCACTATCAATGCCTATGATGGCTGCTATGACATTATTCTATGCAGTTGGTATGTGGAATAATTGGTTTGGTCCTTTTATATATCTTGATAAAAGAGAATTATTCCCTGCAGCTTTGTATTTAAGAAACATAATTGCTGGCGCACAGCAGACAGCAGTTAGCAGTGGTTCCAATATTGGTGACTTAGAACAGATTGAAGCTACTGTAAAATCTGCTGCTATGATATTAACTGCTCTACCAATAATTATGGTTTATCCATTCTTACAAAAATACTTTGTAAAAGGTGTAATGATTGGCTCTCTAAAAGGATAATTTAGCCTTGCAGTTACTTTTAGAAGGGGGGGATAAATTAGTCTATTAGAAAGTTAATAAGCACTAAGCTTTTAAAATTTTATAAACTATTAGAAGGGGGAAGGAAAATGAGCAGGAAGTTTAAGATTTTAATAGTTACAATTCTTGTGCTTTCTCTGTTAACTACTTTATTTGCAGGCTGTAGCTCTAAAAATTCATCTGAAACTCAACAGAAGGAAACTCAACAAGCTGCACAGAATACAAACTCTTCTGATCCAGAAAATAAGCATTTTTACTCTGAAAAACCCTTAGAGTTTACAATGCTTTATAGCGAACATCCAGCTTATCCTTACAAAGAAGATTGGCTTTTATGGAAAGCTATAAAAGACATGACAAATGTATCATTAAAGCTTACTGTAGTACCAATGAGTGACTATGACCAAAAAAGGAGCCTTTTAATAAGCACAGGGGAGGCACCAGAAATTATACCCAAGACCTATCCTGGACAAGAAGTACCTTTTATTCCATCAGGTGCCATATTACCAATTAGCGATTATATAGATGAAATGCCTAATTTTTCAAGGCAAATAAAGGAATGGAATCTACAAGATGATCTAAATACATTAAAGCAAAAAGATGGGAAATTTTATGTTTTACCTGGATTACATGAGATATTTGTCCAGGACTATTCTTTAGCTATTAGACTAGATATCTTTGAAAAGAATAATATTCCTGTACCAAATAGCTGGGATGAACTTTACGATGCTTTAAAAAAATTGAAGGAAATTTATCCTAATATAATTCCATTTTCTGATAGGTGGCAAGGTAAGAGTTTACTTAATGTAGCAGCTCCTACATTTGGTGTTCAAGCAGGATGGGGAGCTGGAAATGGGATGTACTATTATAGAGATAAAGACGAATTTGGTTTTTATCCTATTACAGATGATTACAAAAATATGTTAAGTTATTTTAATAAGCTGGTTAAAGAAGGTTTAATGGATCCTGAAAGCTTTACTCAAAATGACGACCAAGCTATTCAAAAGTTTGTTACTGGTAAATCATTTGTGATAAGTACTAATTCTCAAGAATTAGTTAATTTACGAAATAAGATGAAGGAAACCATGGGTGAGGATGCATTTAAAGTTGTAAAAATTTTACCACCAGCAGGACCTAAAGGAGCAGTTGTTGCAGGAGGCAGACTTGAAAACGGTATAATGATTTCAAAAAATGCTTTAAAAAATCCTAATTTCCATGAGATGTTAAAATTTATAGATTGGCTGTGGTATAGCGAGGAAGGACAAACTTTGACAAAATGGGGTGTAGAAGGAGTAACTTATAAAAAGGTGGATGGTAAATTTGAATTAATGCCTGATGTGACTGCCGGCTTCTTGGGTCTTAATCCTAATGGTACCAAAGATTTAAGAAAGGATTTTGGCTTTGGTAATGGTGTGTTTATTTTGATGTATGGTGGTCCAAAGGAGTTGGCATATTCTTACATGAGTGATGAGGACAGAAAATTTGCAGAAGAATTGGATAAAACGAGAGAATTATTACCGCCAGCTCCACCAGTATTGTTTGATGAAGTTCAAAGGGAACAAGCTAATATGATAAGCCAGCCATTAATGGATTATGTAGAACAAATGACATTGAAATTTATATTAGGTCAAGCGTCACTGGAAAAAGACTGGGACAATTACGTGCAACAATGTAGAGCAAAAGGTGCAGATAAACTTACGCAGTTGACAAATGAAGTATATAAAAGCACTAAAGATATGTTAAAATAACGCAAATGATCAATTATTAAATCTATTTACAGCTTTGGAGTAGTTTTACTCCAAAGCTGTAAATTTCAAATTAAGAGTGATTTAAGAAAGAGAGGAGATTTGTTGAATCAATATAATGAAAGCGAAATTATAAGCCTAAAAGAGGTCTATAAAGACTATTTTCTTATAGGAGCAGCTGTTGAAGTCGAGGATCTGGAAGATGGTTTGCATAGGCAATTACTTTTAAAACATTTTAATAGCTTAACTGCAGAAAACGCGATGAAGTTTGAGAGAATTCATCCTAAAGAAGATGAATTTAATTTTAAAGATGCGGATAAAATTGTTGAATTTGCAATGGAAAACAATTTGAAAGTAAGAGGTCATACTTTTGTGTGGCATAACCAGACTCCTGAATGGGTATTTAAAGATAAAACAGGAAATGAAGTGTCAAAAGAATTATTATTAGAAAGGCTAAAATTTCACATAAATACAGTTTGCAATCACTACAAAAACAAAATATATGCATGGGACGTAGTAAATGAAGCTATAGAAGATAAAGAAGATTATGTACTGAGAAAATCTCCATGGTATAGAATTATTGGCAAAGAGTATGTTGAGTTAGCCTTTAAGTTTGTTAGAGAAGCTGACCCTGAGGTCGAACTTTATTATAATGACTATAACAATGAAAAACCCTATAAACTTTACAAAACCTATGACTTCTTAAAATCTCTATTAGATAAAGGGATACCTATTGATGGTATCGGCATTCAAGGCCATTGGGATATTTATGATGAAGGATTGTTTGACAATCTTAAAAGAGCGATTGAGCTATATGCGTCTTTAGGACTAAAAATTCAAATAACAGAACTTGACATATCTATGTTTGAATTTGAAAATAAGACACGCGAAGTTCTAATTCCTACAGCGGAAATGTTAGAATTTCAAGCCTTGACATATAAAAAACTTTTTGAAATTTTCAGGTCGTATAAAGGTATAATTACAAGTGTTACTTTTTGGGGAATTAGTGATAAACATACTTGGAAAGATAATTTTCCTGTGAAGGGTAGAAAGGATTGGCCTTTACTTTTTGATGAAAAACAAAATCCTAAGAAAGCTTTTTTTGAAATAGTAGATTTTTAATATTGATTAAAATTCTAGTATACATAAAAAGAGGTGAATATGTTGAAGATAAGCGATGTTGACAAAAAAAGTAAGGCATATAATTGCTGGTTAAACTATGAGAATTGTTCGGTAGGTGAATATCAAGATTTTTGTAACTATATTAAGGTTAAAAGTACACATCCTATTATAAACACGGCTATTGAAGAGTTAAAATTTGGACTTAATAAACTTATGAAGAAAGAACCATTAATTTTGAATTATTCTCCAAAATCTTCTTATATATTTGTGGGTACTTTAGAAGATCTAAAAAATGAAAAATTAGATGTGCAAATTAAAAATGAAATATTAAAAGAAGATGGGTTTGCGGTTAAGATAGTTAAAGAAGGCGACACAGATGTGTTAGCGATTATAGGACAAAATGAAAAAGGAGTATTATATGGTGTTTTTTATTTACTAAGGGCAATTTGTAGTGGTAACTCTCTAAATGAAATAGAAATAGAAGATGGTCCCTACAACCTTTTACGGATAATTAATCATTGGGATAATCTAAATGGTGAGATAGAGAGGGGATATGCAGGACAATCTATATTTTTTAAAGATAATAAAGTTGTAGAAGACTTGAGTAGAGTAAAAGATTATGCGCGCTTACTTGCTTCTATTGGAATAAATGGAGTTGTTCTTAACAATGTTAATGTGCACAAATATGAAACGGAACTTATAACGGACAAATTTTTACCAGATGTATCGAGAATTGCTGATGTTTTTAGATTGTATGGAATTAAAATATATTTAAGTATAAACTTTGCTGCACCCGTTGAAATTGGCGACTTGCCGACAGCGGATCCATTAGATGAAAGAGTAAAAAAATGGTGGAAGGAGATAGTAGAGAATATTTATAGGTATATACCTGACTTTGGTGGGTTTTTAGTAAAGGCAGATTCAGAATTTAGACCTGGTCCTTTTACTTATGGGCGAAATCATGCGGAAGGGGCAAATATGTTAGCAGAAGCCTTAAAGCCCCATGGGGGTTTAGTATTTTGGAGGGCTTTTGTTTATAACTGTATGGTTGATTGGAGAGATAGAACACAAGATAGAGCAAAAGCTGCTTATGAGAACTTTAAACCTTTAGATGGGCAATTTATGGATAATGTTGTTTTACAAATAAAATATGGCCCAATGGACTTTCAAATAAGAGAGCCAGTATCTCCGTTATTTGGAGCTATGGAAAAAACAAATGTTGCACTGGAACTTCAAATTACTCAGGAATATACAGGTCAGCAAAAGGACCTATGTTACCTTCCAACTATGTGGAAAGAAATTTTGGATTTCGATACTTACGCAAAGGGGAAAGGTTCGACAGTTGCCAAAGTTGTTAATGGCAGCTTATTTGGAATGAAATATGGAGGAATAGTGGGTGTATCGAATATTGGTGATAGTAAGAGCTGGACAGGGCATCCTCTTGCTCAAGCCAATTTGTATGGATTTGGAAGGTTAGCATGGAATCCTCTGCTCTCTCCGAAAGAGATAGCAGAGGAATGGACAAAATTGACTTTTGGTCATGATGAGCAAGTCATAAACACAATAGTTTCTATGCTAATGGCATCAAGAGATATTTATGAAAAATATACTGCTCCTTTAGGAGTTGGATGGATGGTAAATCCAGGTCATCATTACGGACCAAATCCAGAGGGATATGAATATTCTCATTGGGGGACTTATCATTATGCCGATTATAAAGGAATTGGAGTTGATAGAACTGTAGCAACTGGGACTGGATATACTGCACAGTATAAAGAACCAATAGCAAGTATGTATGAAAACATAGAAACATGTCCTGATGAACTTTTACTTTTTTTCCACCATGTACCCTATACTCATAAATTAAAATCGGGGAAAACAGTAATTCAACATATATACGATACTCATTTTGAGGGAGCTGAAGAAGCTAAAGGATTAAAAGAAAAGTGGTTAACATTAAGAGGCAAAATTGATGAGGAAATTTTTGAGATGGTTTTAGAAAGATTAGAAATGCAAATTAAAAATGCTATAGAATGGAGAGACGTAGTAAATACTTATTTTTATAGAAAAACTGGCATTAGAGATGTTCATAATAGAAAAATTTATGAATAGAAATTACGGATTTCCTTAAGCGATGAAATACTGAGAAATTGGGAGGGATTTGTTATGGAAAGCATATCTTTTTATGCACATCATAGTGCTTTTGGTGCTTTTTCGAGTTTTATTGTTGGCAAGTTGGGTAAAGGCGGAGGTGTAGTATTAAATGATGTTCATCCGCCTAATAACAATGTTTATGTAGGATATAAACAGGGCAAGAAAATAAAGCTTTTACCATTTCTAGAAGTTAATTCTATAAAACCTGAAGAAGCATTTACTGGTGAAAAAGTAAAAAACAATGCGAAGTATGATATAGAATTTTTCTCAGAAAAAGAAATAGATAGAGAAATGGGATGGGCATCTGATACATGGCTTACTGATAAATTTAAATTTTCAATTATTACGCCTTTTGGATATGTAAAATTCCCGGAATCTATGGAAGAAGAGGAGAAAAAATTGGCTTTTGCACCTGTTATATTTATACAATTAACTATGGATAATAGACAAAGCAAATTAGATGCAGAAATGATGTTTGGACTGGAAGGTACAAAAAGATTGCTATCTGATACAATGGATAGCAAATATTTGGGAATAGCTTTTGACAGAAAATACGGTTTTGCTACATGGAATAGTGAAGATGTCAAAGAGTATTTTAGATTAGGTCTTTTGGATTCTTGGGCAAATGATATATATCAAAATCACAGATTAGGTAAAGAAGGGGCATTGTTATTTAAAGTGCCGGCAGGAGAAATGAGAACTTATACTATTGCTTTAGCAACATACCAAGATGGTATCATAACAACTGGTATAGAAACAGAATTTTATTACACCACTTTATTTAAATCTTTAGAAGACGTACTTGAATTTGGACTTAAAAATGCGAATTATTACCTTGATATGGCAGAACAAAGAGATAAAGAACTTAGAGAAAGCGGTTTAAATGAATATAGGCAGTTTTTAATTGCTTATGCTACTCATGCTTATTATGCGAATAGTCAATTAATGACAAGAAAAGATGGTGTGCCCTTGTGGATAGTTAATGAAGGCGAATATTTGATGATAAATACTTTTGATTTAACAATTGATCATCTATTTTGGGAGCTTAAATTCCATCCATGGACTATAAAAAATACTTTAGATTTGTATGTAGAAAAATATAGTTATTTTGATCAAGCGGGTAGGTCTTTTACTCATGATATGGGGGTGGCTAATAATTTTTCTCCGCAGGGGTATTCCTCTTATGAGTTACCTAATCTACATGGAGTTTTTAGTTACATGACGCATGAAGAGCTATTAAACTGGATAATTACAGGAGCAGTTTATGCCTTTAAGACAAATGACAAGGAATGGTTAGAGCAAAATCTTAATGTTTTTGTAGATTGTTTTAACTCTTTGGTAGCAAGAGACAAAAATAATGATGGCATAATGGATGTGGATACTTCAAGATGTGAAAATGGCTCAGAAATTACTACTTATGATAGTCTTGATGTAAGTCTGGGACAGGCGCGAAATAATCTTTATTTAGGTGTAAAAACATGGGCTGCATATGTTTTGTTGAATAAAATATTTAAAGAATATAATCTTGACGATTATGCTGATGCATCTTTAAAAAAGGCACAGCAAGCAGCAAGTACTATTGTAAGTAAATTTGATGAACAAAATAGATATATACCTGCTGTATTTGAACAAGGCAATACCTCTAGGATTATACCGGCAATAGAAGCACTTATATATCCTTATTATATAGGAGATGTGGATACTGTCAGTGAAACGGGACCTTTTAAGGAGTTAATAATAGCTTTAAAACATCATATTGTGACGGTATTGAAACCGGGATGCTGTATTGACCCAATTTCTGGGGGATGGAAACTTTCTTCTACAAGCAAAAATACCTGGAATAGTAAAATTTTCTTATCGCAACATATAGTGAAAAAAATATTGCGACTTGATTTTGGCGATAAGGAGATAGAATGGGATAGAGTACATACGAGATGGCAGCAGATAAGTTGCAGTGAAGAGGGACCGGTAGATCAAGTAAATAGTGACAATGGAACTGCGCGGGGAAGTAGACTATATCCCAGATTGGTTACAAGTATTTTATGGATGGAGGAATAGCGAGAAGATTGAAAAAACTAAGGCAGAGAAATAAAAGATAAAAGGAGGATGGGTATAATGCCTTTTTATGATATGCCGTTAGAGGAGTTAAAAAAATACATGGGGAAAAATCCATGTCCCCCTGATATTGATGAATATTGGGATAATGCGATAAAAGAAGCGGAAAAAATAGATTTAAACATTGAGCTTAAAAAGATTGACTATCCCGATGATTCTGTTGAGGCTTACAATTTGTATTTTACGAGCACCAACAATGCAAGAATTTATGCTCTTTATGTAAAACCTAAAAAAGCATCTAAAGAAAAATCCCCCTGCATTTTGGAATTTCATGGCTATGGAATGAATTCGAAAACTATTGATACAAAGTTAAAATGGGCTAATGCAGGATTCCATGTACTTAGCATGGATTGCAGAGGGCAGGGTGGAAAAAGCACAGACCCAGGTGGAGTAATTGGTAATACTTTGCGGGGTCATATAATAAGAGGAATAGAAGATAGAGACACGTTGATGTTTAAGCACATTTTTATTGATACTTATCTTTTGTCAAAGATTGCAGAAAGTTTTGATGATATAGACAGGGATAATATTATGACTACAGGGGCTTCTCAAGGTGGAGGGTTAGCGTTGGCATGTGCTGCTTTGAATCCAAACATAAAAAAAGTTGCAGCTTGTTATCCCTTCCTTTGTGATTATAAGAGGGCTTGGGAACTAAACTGTGACAGTGCATATACAGAGATTAGGGAATGGTTTAGGCTTTTTGACCCTTTGCATGAGAGGGAAGAGGAAATATTTACAAGGTTAGGATATATTGACCTTCAACATTTAGGAAAGCGCATTAAAGGGAAAGTACTTGTTTCCGTGGGATTAGAAGATCATATATGTCCTCCTTCAACAATATTTGCTATGTATAACAAATTAAATACGGATAAACAGATGTTGATATACCCTGATTATGGACATGAATATATTCCCGATTGGGACGATAAGGCTTTTAGGTTTTTAGTGAACAAGTAGAAAAATAGGTTAGTAAAAACAAATTAAGAAAATTAATATAATAAGCTTAAACAAAAGGAGGTGATTTTTGGGAATAAATACTTAAATTTTGTATATTAGTATTTTGTTGATTTTATTAATGAAGGGGGAAAGATAATGAGTCAAAAAAAGAAAGCATTAAAAATTCTTTCACTTATTGTGTTTTTTGCCATGATTTGTGGAATAATAGGTGATTACCCTATAAAAGTATTGGCAGGTGGAAATTCATCTATAAATCTGGTTGCAAATGGAGACTTTGAAAATGGAACATTAGATGAATGGACGAAACATGGTAATCCCACTTTAGAAGTGACAACTGAGCAAGCAATAGGAAATTACAGTATGAAAGTTACAGGGAGAACTAACTCTTATGAAGGACCTGCATATAGTTTTTTGGGAAAAATGGAAAACGGAGCAACGTATAATGTTTCATTTAAAGTTAGAGTTGTAGCTGGACAAATAGCAGCTGGTCATCAGGATCCCAAAATTACTGTAACTATGCGCCGAGTATATACGCCATCAGTGGAAGGTGATACGGGAAGTTATTATGATACAATTGTATGGCAGAAACCTGTATCTGAAGATGCATGGACTACTTTGACAGGAAGTTATACTTTGACTTACAATGGTACTTTAAAAGAATTATTTATGTATATTGAATCACCTGATCCAACACTGGAGTATTATATTGACGATGTAATCGTTACACCTGTTAATACACCGCAAGTAGGGAATATTATTGAAAATGGAACTTTTGAAAGTGGAGATACTACTGGTTGGGTAGGTACTGGTCAGGCAGTAATCTCTGCTGTAAAAGAAGAGGCTCATAGTGGAAATTACAGTTTAGAAACTGCTGGACGAACAGCAGATTGGATGGGACCAAGTTATAATTTAACGGGAAAAATAGTTCCAGGTAAGCAATATAGTGTTGACTTTTGGGTTAAGTACAATAATGGCAACGATACAGAGCAGTTTAAGGCTACTGTCAAAGCAACACCAACAACTGGTTCACCTCAATATATTCAAGTTAATAATCCAGTAAGTGTTAAAAAAGGAGAATGGACGGAAATAAAAGGGAGCTTTACTGTACCTGATGGAGATTATAGTTCAATAAGCATATATGTAGAGACGCCTGGTTCAACTATAGATTTTTATATTGATGATTTTGAAGTAATTGGTGAAATAGCTGCAGCTCCTATAAAAATTCAAGAAGACATACCTGATCTTTATTCAGTATTTTTAGATTGTTTCCCAATAGGAGTCGCTGTAGAACCAGGTAGATTAGTAAATACAGACCCGCATTCACAGTTGACAGCAAAGCATTTTAATATGTTAGTTGCCGAAAATGCTATGAAACCTGTAAGTTTGCAGCCTCAAGAAGGTATATTTACTTTTAGTAATGCAGATAAAATTGTAGATTTTGCCATAGCACATAACATGAAAATGAGAGGACATACATTATTGTGGCATAATCAGGTTCCTGATTGGTTTTTCCAAGATCCTTCAGATCCCACTAAGACAGCATCACGGGAACTTTTGCTTGAGAGGTTAAAGACGCACATTTTTACAGTTTTAGGACATTTCAAAGAGAAATATGGCTCAAACAATCCAATAATTGCATGGGATGTGGTTAATGAGGTTTTAGACGATAATGGACAATTAAGAAATTCAAAATGGTTGCAAATTATAGGCCCGGACTATATTGAAAAAGCTTTTGAATATGCTCATGAAGCTGATCCCAATGTAAAGTTATTTATCAATGATTACAACATCGAAAATAATGGTGCTAAAACTCAAGCAATGTATGAGTTAGTAAAAAGTTTAAAAGAAAAAGGCGTACCTATTGATGGAATAGGAATGCAGATGCATATTAATATTAATTCAAATGTTGAGAGTATAAAAGCTTCTATTGAAAAATTTAAATCTCTAGGTGTGGAAATACATATTACTGAATTGGATATGAACATGTTAGGTGATGTATCACAGGATGCATTATTAAAGCAGGCAAGATTATATAAGCAAATTTTTGATTTATTAAAGCAAGAAAAAGATCACATAACTGCAGTGGTATTCTGGGGTGTTTCTGACGATGTTACATGGTTAAAGCAGCCAAATGCTCCACTTCTTTTTGATACAAAACTTCAGGCAAAACCGGCATATTGGGCTATAGTAGATCCTTCAAAAGTTGCTGTCGATAGACAGGTAATTTCAGTTTCTCAAGGTTCGCCTGTAATTGGTACTAATATTGACAAAATATGGTCGACAGAAAAATGGTTTTATGCCAATAATTTTGTAAAAAATTTAAATGGAGCTACGGCTAAATTTAAGTTGTTATGGGATGCTAAAAACCTTTATGTATTGGTACAAGTGGATGATACAACTCCTTCTAAAAATGATAGTATAGAAATATTTGTGGATAAAAACCAAGGGAGTATGAGCCAAACAGAAATTAAACATTATACAATACGGCGTGACAATTCGGGGAATACAGATATACTCAATTATGTCCAAGAGGAAACAAATGGATATGTGGTTCAAATGGCAATACCAATAGACGATTTAAATCCACAAATTGGAACTAAAATAGGATTTGATATTAAAGTAAACGACGATAAAGGAGGAGGCCAGATAGATACTATAGCTGTTTGGAATGATTATAGCAATAGTGGAAAGACTGAATACTATGGCTTACTTTTATTATCTAAAACTTCACAAATCACAGAGGCTGTTTATGGCACACCTATTATAGATGGGAAAATAGATGATATATGGGATAAAGCAAATACAATATATACAAACGTGTGGGTACAAGGGACTTCAGGTCCAACAGCTAAAGCAAGGACTATGTGGGATGAAAATTATCTCTATGTATTAGCTGAGGTAACAGGTGCCAAATTAAATAAATCAAATCCAAACCCGTGGGAACAAGATTCAGTAGAATTTTTTGTGGATGAAAATAATTATAAATCTCCATATTACCAAAGTGGCATTGGTCAATATAGAGTAAATTTTGATAATGAACAAAGCTTTGGTGATAGTACTAATTCCGAAGGGTTTAAATCAGCAACAAGCATAACTTCTTCATCAAGTTATATAGTAGAAGTGGCAATTCCTTTTAAAACTATAAAACCTACAGATGGCCATATACTTGGATTTGATGTTCAAGTAAATGGTGCTGATGAATCAGGAAACAGAATGAGTATTGTTTTATGGAATGATCCAAGCGGTAACTCATGGAAAGACGCTTCTGGTTTTGGGAATCTTATACTTGTTGATACGAGATTAATACTGCCAACACCCCGGCCGCAACCTGCACCAACACCAACAGAGCCAACAGAAGCATCTCATGAAGTATCACAAGGAAAAGTAGTTGTGGAAAATAACACGACAATTATGGTGGTAGATGAGACAAAAATATCAAAAGACATAAAAGACACTTCAAAGAAAGAGATACAGTTCGACTTAACAAATATAGGCAAGACAGATGCAAAAGCATTAGAAATACCTGTTAGTGTAATAAACTTGGTTGTGGCAAACAACAAAAACATTACAATAAAATTAAATGATGTAACCCTTAAATTTGATCCAAACTCGTTGGTAGTGTCCAAAAATACAATAGACTTAATAAATCAGGTAGGTGCAGTAAGACTTACAATACAAGAAAAAGGAAGACAAACACCGCCATCTCTTACACCAGTGTCAAATGCCTATGATGTAAAAATAAAAGCAGGAGATAAAGAGATAAAGGTAGATTCACCAGTGAAAGTAACATTTGAAATAAAAGATGCAAAAGACATAAGAAAAGTTGGAGTATATTACCTAAATGAGACAACAGGCAAATGGGAGTATGTAGGAGGCAAAATTGACAAAAAGACAAACACAGTAACTACTGAAGTAATCCACTTCTCAACCTATGGGGCCTTTGAATATGACAAACAATTCAAGGACGTATCAAAAGACTTCTGGGCATACGATGTAGTAAATGTACTAGCATCAAGGCATATAATAAGAGGAGTAGATGATGATACATTTGCGCCAAATGCAAAAATAACGAGGGCAGAATTTGCGGCATTCATGATAAGAGCATTAGGGATACCAGAAGAGCCGTACAAAGGAGAATTTGAAGACGTAAAAGAAGGAGCATGGTATGCCAATGCAATAGAAGCAGCTTACAGGGCAGGGATAATGGTAGGAGATGGGAAGAACATGAGGCCGAAGGCCCCAATAACAAGGGAAGAGATGACGGCAGTTATAATGAGAGTATACAGTAAACTTACAGGATACAAAGAAGAGAATATAGGTAATACAACTTTCACAGATAATGGTAAGATAAGCGAATGGGCAAGGAATGCAGTAGCAAACGTAGTGAAGCTTGGGATAGTAAGAGGATATGAAGACAACACCTTCAAACCAAAAGACAATGCTACAAGAGCAGAAGCAGCTGCTATGCTTTATAGAGTTTTGGAGATAAGTTCTACTATATAATAGAATTTAAAGAATTTAATTAAAAAAGCAGCTACAAGAAAAAATTACTTGTATTTTATCTTGTAGCTGCTTTAAAAAGATTTTTTAATTGGATGCAGGCTTGAATTTATATGTTATTATTTTGTTCTAAATATGGAGGTATATAAATGTTTGGAAACTTTTTTAATCAAATGTATTTTGGGAATCCACGTAAACCAGACCTGAAACCAGAGGATATACCTAAAAAGGGAATACCATTATTTATTGATATATTTTGTTCTAATTTTTGGCAATTAATTAGTCTTAATTTATTATTAATAATCTTTAGTATTCCTATTATCACAATAGGCCCTGCTTTTGCGGGATTTAATCATGTTTTAAGGAACTATGTATTTCGGAAAAATGTATGGCTGTGGAACGATTTTAAAGATGGCGCTTTTAAGAATTTAAAACAAAGTCTGATAATAACATTAATAAACATGTTAGTTGCTTTTGTATTGATAAATAATTATAAAATTTACAGCATAATGAATAACGATTTCATAAAAAAATCAGGAATTATCATAACTGGTTTAATAGGCCTAATGTATCTTTTGATGAATATATATATTTTTCCTATGATGGTAACATACGACTTAAAAACGAAACATATTTTTAAAAATGCTTTTATTTTTTCAGTTATTGAATTTCCACGTACCCTTGGTATTTTACTAATTTGTCTGTTTGTTTTATTTGTAAGTATAATTTTAGCTTTTATACCATTAGTACTAATAAGTTTTAGCTTGATGGGATTAATTATAAATGTTTTTGATAGAATGATATTTGAAAAGTATATCGATAACAAAAATCAAGTGACAGGAAATGATAATTAAAAAATTGATATTTTATAGTTGCATTGTCTAAAAGTGAGAGAAAGGAATAAAATAGCTTAAACTTTTTTTGAAAGAAAGGAGGATTTTTTTATTTTGCGTCGAATATATTTATTATACAAAAAGTTTGTTGAGACAACAAATTAATCACAAATTAATTTAATGTTATGATATTTATGAAGTGAAAAAAGATGGAATACTTCAAAAATGCACCACAAATAAAATAGAAAGGACTAATTCAAACAACCAATGCGTTTAAATTTTATAATCCCTACGAAATAATAGACGGAAAACCTTTGAAAAAAACATATATGCATTTCAGTAGCATATTGGCATACGTTTACAAGCAATAAAATGGCTCTATTTGGAGTATCAAAAAATATAATAAAATCCTAACAAAATCACCGAAGGGGAGGTGGGGTGCGAAATTGTAATTTTAATTTAAAATTTAAAGAACTTATTAGAGAATAAAAAAATGGGGTGAAAAGAATGAGGAGAATTATTGCTTTGATTACAATTGTGATTATGGTGGTTGGCTTGTTATCAGGATGCGGACAAAATAGTCAAACAGGGCAATCTGAGTCAACTCAGCCAAAAGAAAAAGTATTAAAGATTTGGTCTTTTACAAATGAAGCGAAAGTTTTTGCAACTGCGTTTAAGGAGAAGCATCCCGATGTAAAAATAGAATTTACCATGATTCCAATGACAGAGGGAGAATACCAATTAAAACTTAAGTCAGCATTGCAATCTGGAGAAGGTCCCGATGTAGTTGCTTTGGAATCTGATTTTGTGAGAGAATTTGTTGAGAGCGATTATTTGGTAGACTTGTCAGATTTACTACCTTTTGCAGAAGAGGTGAAAACGTATCAATTTACAATTGATATAGGAACTGATGAAAATGGTATAGTAAAAGCTTTTTCTTATCAAGCAACTCCAGGACTGATGTATTATCGAAGAAGTCTTGCTAAAGAATATTTTGGTACCGACGATCCTGTAAAAATTCAAGAACTAGTAGCTGATTTAAGTAAATTCGAAGAAGCGGCAAAAATTGTAAAAGAAAAATCCAACGGTAATACTTATATGATAGCATCAACTGCAGACCTTGGTAGGGTAATCATTGAGAATAGAGATAAACCGTGGATTGTAGATAGCAAATTGGTGATAGATCCAAAAGTAGAAGAACTATTTGATATCGCAAAAAATTTTAGACAAAATGGTTATGAAGCACAAGCTACCCAATGGCAGGAAAGCTGGTTTGCTGGCATGAATGACTCCTTGGTAGATGCAAAAGGAAATCCCAAGCAAATATTTGCATATTTCCTCCCAACGTGGGGCTTGTCTTATGTATTACAACCTAATTCAGCACCTGCAAAAGGCGAATCTGACGGAGGGAAGACTGCTGGTAAAGATACTTCTGGTGATTGGGCTGCCATTCCAGGACCAATGCCTTACAGGTGGGGAGGTACCTGGTTTGGTGTGACTAAGGACAGCGAAAATGTAGAATTAGCGAAAGAATTTATTAAATTTGTAACTTTAAATGAGGAAACATTAAAGAACTGGGCTCTCGGAGTTTATACAAATGAATATTTGAAGAAGATCGATCCAAGCGTAGGTGATGAATTACAACAACCAGCTGGCGATTTTGTATCTAGTCAAAAAGTAGTAGAAGAGATTGCTTCACAGTTTGGGGATACTTCGGCAGCTAAATTCTTAGGAGGACAAAACCCATATGAAGTATTTGCAGAAGCAGCACGCCGCATTGACCTTGGTGGAAGGACCAAAAACATTCAAGCTACAGATTTCGTAGTTCAAGATGCATTGTGGGATCCACTTGATGCCTATGCATCAGGTGAAATAAGTAAAGACGAAGCTCTAAAACGATTTAAAGAGGCTGTAAAGAATGCTTTACCTGACGTTAATGTAGATTAAAATTGGAGTAGAGGAAATGTGAGATTTAAAAATTCACATTTCCTCTACTCTCTAATATAAAATTAATGGAGGATGTGGTGGTTTTGGTGGAGAGCGGAATAAAGGTCAGGAAAAGTAATAGTAAGATAAACAAAAATTATTATGGATATATATTTACTGCGCCATTCATTATTGTGTTTTTGTTGTTTAGCTTTTATCCTTTGATATATACTTTTTATTTGAGCCTAACAGATATGACAATAATGAGTAAAACTTACAATTTTGTTGGACTTAATAATTTTAAACAATTATTTTCAGACGATTTTTTCATAAAATCCGTGTTAAATACATGGAAAATATGGCTTATGAATTTTATACCACAATTAGGTATAGCTATGCTTTTAGCAGTTTGGTTTATGAATAACAGGTTGAAAATAAAGTTTGTTGGGCTTTGGCGAACAGTTTATTATCTTCCTAACCTACTTATGCCGGTTGCGATTGCTGCTCTGTTCTATAATCTTTTTTCACGTTATGGTCCCGTGAATCAGATTGCCGTTCGAGCCGGAATATTAGAAGAAGCCTTTGACTTTTTTAGAAGTCCGGGATGGACTCAATCTATAGTTGCATTTATCCAATGGTGGATGTGGTTTGGTGTCACTATACTCTATTTAATGGCTGGAATGTCATCAATATCACCTTCTTATTATGAGGCGGCGTTGGTAGATGGAGCTAGTTCGTGGGATATGTTTACTAAAATCACCTTACCTCTTTTAAAACCTGTGCTCATTTATGTATTAGTAACGTCTTTAGCAGGTGGCATGCAAATGTTTGATATACCTTATTTATTAACAGACGGTCGTGGTTCCCCTAATGGTTCTATAATGACTATGAGTGTTTTAATGTATATGAAATTTTCAAGTGGAAAAGGATTTATTGGAGCAGGAGCCAGTGTAGCTGTTATGATCTTTATTATTACCGCTATTTCTGCTTCTATAATAATTAGGCTTTTAAGAGAAAAAGAATAATGTTTTAAATCCGAAAGGGGGAAAAATAATGAGCTACACTATAAAAACAAAGTTAACAAAAACTTTTATATATATTTTTCTTGTAATATTATTTCTAATAACTATTGTGCCAGTGTGGATTTTATTGATTAATGCTACTCGTTCTACACCTGAAATACAGCAAGGGGTAAGCCTTTTACCTAGTAACAACCTTTTAAATAATTGGAAGTATTTAACTGGTAAGGGAGCCAACATATGGCGAGGATTTATAAATAGTGCATTAATTTCTATTCCGGCAACTCTTTTAACAGTCCATTTTTCTATGATGACAGCATATGCAATTCAAGTCTACGATTTTGCCTACAAAAAAATATTGTATAATATTATAATACTTTTAACTATTATACCAACCCAAATGGCTTCAATAATTGGATTTTACAAATATATGTCGATGCTAAATCTTTTGAATAGTTATATACCGCTTATTATTCCAGCAATAGCTGCTCCACCCATGGTATTTTTTGCATCGCAGTATTTAGAGTCTACTCTTGTTAAAGATCTAATAGAATCTGCAAGAATTGAAGGTGCTAGCGAGATTGGAATTTTCCATAGAATTATACTACCTATTGCAAAGCCCGGGGCATTTACTATGGGAATTTTATCTTTTGTTGCTTCGTGGAATAACTTCTTTACTCCTTTCATGTTAATCTCAAAGGTTGAAAAGTATACTCTCCCTATGATGGTTAAATTATTAAGGGGCGATATGTATAGGACAGAATATGGAGCTATATATCTTGGACTTGCAATAACCGTGATTCCAATAATAATAGTCTATGCAATGTTTTCAAAATATATTATAAGTGGTATTTCATTAGGTTCAGTGAAGGATTAGTTTTTGGATAAGAGGAGGAAATAATGATGAAAGCTTCATATTTAGACCCTAAACAACCTGTTGAAAAAAAGGTAGAAAATTTGTTAGCTCAAATGACAATTGAAGAGAAAATTGCACAATTAAGTGGTATATGGGTATATGAGATATTAGATGATATGATGAAATTTTCATATGAAAAAGCAAATCGATTAATGACTCATGGGATAGGTCAAATCACCCGTCTTGGTGGAGCAAGTAATTTATCACCTCAAGAGACAGTAAAAATAGCGAATCAGATACAAAAATACTTGGTTGAAAATACAAGACTTGGTATACCCGCTTTGATTCATGAAGAGTCTTGTAGTGGCTATATGGCTAAAGGGGCTACTATTTTCCCTCAAACTATAGGTGTGGCAAGTACTTGGAATCCCAAACTTGTTGAAAAAATGGCTTCTGTGATTAGAGAACAGATGAAAGCTGTTGGAGCTCGGCAGGCTCTTGCACCATTGTTGGATGTTACAAGAGATCCAAGATGGGGAAGGACAGAAGAGACATTTGGTGAAGACCCGTATTTAGTTATGCATATGGGTGTTTCATATATCCGTGGATTACAAACAGAGAATTTAAAAGAAGGTGTTATTGCTACAGGTAAACACTTCGTGGGGTATGGAAATTCAGAAGGTGGTATGAATTGGGCACCTGCTCATATTCCAATGCGTGAACTTTATGAAATTTTTTTGTATCCATTTGAAGCAGCAGTAAAAGAAGCAAAACTGGGTTCGATTATGCCTGGATATCATGAACTCGACGGTATACCTTGTCATAAGTCAAAACAACTCTTAACTGATATATTACGTAAAAATTGGGGTTTTGATGGAATTGTAGTGTCTGATTATTTTGCTATTAATCAACTTTATGAATACCATCGTTTAGCGTCAAATAAAAAAGAAGCTGCTAAACTGGCTTTAGAAGCTGGTGTTGATGTTGAGTTACCAAGTACTGATTGTTATGGCTTGCCTATTAAAGAGTTGATAGAACAAGGCGATATTGATATAGACTTTGTTAATGATGCTGTACGGCGAATTCTAAAAGCAAAGTTTCTATTAGGCTTATTTGAAAATCCTTATGTTGATGAAAAACGAGTTGTTGAAATATTTGACACTCAAGAACAGCGGCAATTAGCTTATAAAATAGCTCAAGAATCTATAGTTTTATTAAAAAATGAAAGCAACTTATTACCTTTGAAGAAAGACTTACAATCAATTGCTGTAATTGGTCCAAATGCTGATAATATTCGCAATATGATTGGCGATTATGCATATCCATGTCACATTGAATCATTACTTGAAATGCGCGAGAAGGACAATGTTTTTAATACTCCATTACCTGAAGGTTTAGAGGCGAAAGATATTTATGTACCTATTGTAAGTGTATTACAAGGAATTAAAGAAAAAGTTTCACCTAAGACAAAAGTAATTTATGCAAAGGGCTGTGACGTAATTAGTGATGATACGGCTGGTTTTAATAAAGCTGTTGAAATTGCTAAGCAAGCTGATGTTGCTATTGTGGTGGTAGGTGATAGAGCAGGATTAACGGATGGATGTACTTCTGGTGAATCTAGAGATCGTGCAGACCTTAATTTACCAGGTGTACAAGAGCAATTAGTAAAAGCGATTTATGAAACTGGTACACCAGTAGTTGTAGTTTTGATAAACGGTAGACCAATGTCAATTTCCTGGTTAGCTGAAAAAATTCCTGCGATTATAGAGGCATGGTTGCCGGGTGAAGAAGGGGGAAGAGCAATTGCAGATGTTATTTTTGGAGATTATAATCCAGGAGGAAAATTACCAATTTCCATTCCCTGCTCTGTAGGACAATTGCCTGTATATTATTATCATAAACCCTCTGGTGGACGTACTAATTGGAAAGGCGATTATGTAGAATCAAGTACTAAACCATTATATCCTTTTGGTTATGGACTTAGTTATACTGAATTTTTATACAGTAATCTTAATATCTCTAACCCAAAAGTATCTACACAGGAAGGAATAATAGAAATTTCTGTTGATGTAAAAAATATAGGGAAGGTAAAAGGGGATGAAGTAGTCCAACTGTATATACATCGAGAATTTTTAAGTGTTACACGACCTGTTAAAGAACTTAAAGGTTTTAAACGCATCACTTTAGATGTAGGAGAACAAAAAACTGTTATTTTTCAACTTTCTTCAGAGCAGCTTGGCTTTTATAATGAAGAAATGGAATATGTGGTAGAACCAGGCCGTGTAGAGGTAATGATAGGAAGTTCTTCAGAAGATATTCGGTTATTCGGTTCTTTTGAAATTGTTGGAGAAGTGAAAAAAACAGATAAAAAGTTTATGACACAAGTACGAGTGGAAAATAAGCTTTAAGATGGCAAAAAAAGTGATAATATATTTAAGGAACTCTATTTTAATTTTCTTTTAAGATTTAATGTGCTATAATTCACACTAGAAACTACAATATAAATAGAAGGGTGAACAGATGATAACAGCAGATCAATTATTAGTTAAACAAATAAATAAATCAATAGTGCTCAATACCATAAGAAAAAAAGGGAATGTTTCAAGAGCGGATATTGCCCACATTACTGGTTTAAACAAGTCAACTGTATCTTTTCTTGTTGATGAACTTATAAACGAAGGTTTTGTTAGAGAAGAAGGGCCTGGAGAATCAAAAGGTGGTAGAAAACCAATTATATTAAGCATCAATAACAAGGCTGGCTGTATAATAGGTATTGATTTGGATGTGAACTATATATTAATTGTTTTGACTGATTTAATGGCAAATGTCATTTGGGAAAAGAAAGTAGATGTAAAAATTGGTGAAAGTCAACAGGCTATTATTAAGCGTTTAA